>Ga0310892_10000002_pt1 | contig 62879 bp, 63 predicted proteins | sample C0D1metaG_FD_203747 | JGI IMG/M metagenome (GOLD analysis project Ga0310892, IMG submission 203747) | Lab incubated soil microbial communities from West Virginia University Organic Research Farm, Morgantown, WV, United States - C8D2 | ecosystem: Environmental > Terrestrial > Soil > Agricultural...
GGCCGCCACCAGCTTTTCGGCTTCGCGCAGGATTGCATCGGGGCGCCGCGAGGCGAGGTCGCCGCGGATCGACGGGATGATGCAGAAGCTGCAGCGGTGGTTGCAGCCCTCTGAAATCTTCAAATAGCTGTAGTGGCGCGGGGTGAGCTTGAGGCCGGCCTCCGGGACCAGGTCGAGATAGGCATTGGGAACGGGGGGCGCGGCCTCCAGCACTGCGCCGACCACCTCTTCATATTGCTGCGGGCCGGTGATCGCGAGCACTTCGGGAAAGCGCGCGCGGATCACATCGGCTTCCTTGCCCATGCAGCCGGTCACGACGACTTTGCCGTTCTCGGCGATGGCTTCGCCGATCGCTTCGAGACTTTCCTCCTTGGCGCTGTCCAAAAAGCCGCAGGTGTTGACCAGCACGACGTCCGCGCCGGCATAGTCGGGCGACATGTCGTAGCCGTTGGCGCGGAGCTTGGTCAGGATGCGTTCGCTGTCGACCAATGCCTTGGGACAGCCGAGCGAGACCATGCCGACGCGCGGCGGGGAGGGGAGTTTGGTAGCCATGGGGAGCCGCGCCCTATAGCGATTTTTGTGGCGAAATCGAGACTTAACCTACAACCGATACGCGGCCGGTCGCGTGTTACGGGTTGCCTGGCACGGTCCGGAACTGGAAGGTTTCATCGGTCTTGGCCGCGCCGGGCGCCGTCAGCTCGGCAGTCAGCTTCTTGCCATGATGCTCTTCGACGATGACCAGCCCGACACCTGGGCAATAAGTCTTCTGTTCGATCGAGCCGAGCTCAAGGGTGGACCATTCCTTGGTGACGATGCAGTCAGAGAATGTGCCGGGCGGGTAGGCATCCTCACGCTTGAGCTTCGCGGTGTAGCCGGTGGTCATGACCGAGCCCTGGTCTTCGGCACGGCCCGGATAGAGTTCCTGTTTGTAGGAATCTCCCGAGTGCGGGGAGGCCAGCATGACCACTCCGGCAATGGCGCCATCAACACCGGCCTGCCAGGAGCCGCTTCCCAAGGTGCAGGAGGAGGCTCCATTGCAATGAAAGGTCTCCTCCCCAAAGTACCAGACGTTGCCGGCATTGTCCTGAGCGTGAAAGTCGGAGGTCTTTTCAACCAGCTCGCTATCGTCGACGCCATCGCATTCGACGTCTTCATACGCGAGATCCCTGATGACTCGGGTCGTGACACCTGCGACGACCTTGGTGTCGAAGGTGACGGTGAAATCGTCTTCTTCGCACCCATCCAGCGATTGCGCCTTGTAGACAAAGGTCGTGCCGGGAATGAGCGGAAAGAAGGTGTTCGTTATGTCGAGCGGATGAGTGAAATTCGCCGCCGAGAAGGGGAAGGCAAGATCTTTTGCCGACGCGCTGCCGGGCATCGCCGCGATTGCTGCCGTACCGATCAGTGCGAGAAATTGCCGTGATGTCAGGGTCATGATGTCCCTCCCGTCCAACATAGTGGAGACAGGCGGGACGGAAGGTCTGCGCGGCCTTAGGTAGCCCGCACTTGCGAGCTAAATATCTGTTGGACGAAATGGTTCCCTTGTCTTTTTGCCGCTTTTCCAAGGATCGCTTGAGCTTGGGCATCGCCCCCGGCTAAAGCGCCGGGCCAAAGCCCTAGAACGAAGAGCGACATTCAATGCGCATTGCGATGATCGGCACCGGCTATGTCGGCCTGGTTTCCGGGACCTGCCTCGCCGATTTCGGCCATCATGTGACCTGCGTCGACAAGGACCAGGCCAAGATCGAAGGCTTGCTTGCCGGCAAGATGCCGATCTGGGAGCCCGGCCTGGAAGGGCTGGTCAAGGCCAATGTCGAGCGTGGACGGTTGGCGTTCACCACTGACCTTGCCAAAGCGCTGGAAGGCGTCGAGGCGGTGTTCATCGCCGTCGGCACGCCATCGCGGCGCGGCGATGGCCATGCCGACCTGAGCTTCGTGTTCGCGGCGGTCGAAGAGCTGGCCGGCCTGCTCAAGGGCCCGATCGTCGTGGTCACAAAGTCGACTGTGCCAGTCGGAACAGGCGACAAGATTGCGGCCTTGCTCGAGGAAAAGGGCGCGCCGGACGGCATGTCGGTGGCGTCCAATCCTGAGTTCCTGCGCGAAGGCGCGGCAATCGCCGACTTCAAGCACCCCGATCGAATCCTGGTCGGCGCCGAGGATAACAAGGCACGCGAGGTGCTGGCGGAAATCTACCGGCCGCTGTTCCTCAATCGGGCGCCGATGCTGTTCACAGGGCGGCGGACGGCCGAGCTCACCAAATATGCCGCCAATGCCTTCCTCGCGACCAAGATCACCTTCATCAACGAGATGGCCGACCTGTGCGAGGCAGTCGACGCCGACGTGCAGGACCTGGCTCGCGGCATCGGCCTCGACAACCGGATCGGGCCCAAGTTCCTGCATGCCGGTCCCGGCTATGGCGGAAGCTGCTTCCCCAAGGATACGCTGGCCCTGCTGCGGACGGCGGAAGAAGCGGGCATCCAGCAGCGGATCGTTTCGACCGTGGTCGAGGTCAACGACCGCCGCAAGGAAGCCATGGCCGACCGGGTCAAGGCCGCGCTCGGCGGCAGCGTGGAGGGCAAGCGGATCGGCGTGCTCGGCCTGACCTTCAAGCCCAATACCGACGACATGCGCGACGCGCCGTCGATCCCGTTGATCAACGGACTGCTCGCAGGCGGCGCCAGCGTCATCGCCTTCGACCCGGTCGGCCGGGAGCAGGCCGAGAAGGTCTTGCCAAAGATTGAATATGCGGCGTCCGAGGAAGAAGCGGCCGATGGCGCCGACGCCATCGTGATCGTCACGGAATGGGACGAGTTCCGAGCTTTGGACCTCGACAGGATTGCCAGGCGGATGCGTGGCAAGGCGCTGGTCGACCTGCGCAACGTCTACAATGCGGACGAAGCGCAGCAGGCGGGATTGGCCCATTTCGGGGTAGGCCGCGGTCGCCTTGGCTCCAATTCCCGCTAATGAGGACTTGAATTGGTCCGAAACGCACTAGGCACCAGCGCGTTGGGGCGGGGATGAGCAAGACGGGCAACAAGATCATCATCGTCGGGTTAGGCTATGTCGGGCTGCCGCTGGCGGTTGCGCTCGCCGAGGCGCACCCGGACATGGACGTGGTCGGGTTCGATATCGAGGAATCAAGGATCGCCGAACTGCGCAAGGGCATGGACCGGACGCTGGAAGTCGCTGACGCGGCGCTGGCGTCGACCCGCATATTGTTTACCGGCCGCGACGACCAATGCCAAAATGCGGACTTCATTATCGTCACCGTCCCGACGCCGGTTGACGAGCGCAACCAACCTGACCTGGCCGCCCTTTTGGCCGCGTCGCGGCGGCTGGCCGGCTGGATTGATCCGCAGCGCCGTCCGACGATCATATTCGAAAGCACTGTTTACCCCGGTGCGACCGAAGAGGAATGCGGTCCGCTGATCGAACAGGTGTCCGGCCTGAAGCGCGGCCGCGACTTTCGCCTGGGCTACAGCCCTGAGCGCATCAATCCCGGCGACAAGGTCCACCGGGTCGACAAGATCATCAAGGTCGTCGCTGGTGAAGACGAGGAGGTGCTCGACCAGCTGGACCATCTCTACGGTACCATGACCGAGGCGGGGGTGTTCCGAGCGGCCTCGATCCGCACGGCCGAGGCTGCCAAGGCAATCGAGAACGCCCAGCGCGACATCAATATCGCCTTCATGAACGAAGTCGCGCAGATCCTCAGTCATAATGGCGTGTCGGTGTGGGATGTCCTCGACGCCGCGCGGACCAAGTGGAACTTCCTGCCGTTCGAGCCAGGCCTGGTTGGCGGCCACTGCATCGGCGTCGATCCCTATTATCTGAGCTTCCATGCGCAGCGGATCGGCCACGACCCGCGGGTGATTTTGGCCGGGAGAGGGATTAACGACGATATGGGACGGTGGATCGCCGACCGCTTGCATACGCTGCTCGGCTCGACTCCCAAGCGCGTCCTTTTCCTCGGCGTGACCTTCAAGGAGAATGTACCGGATGTCCGCAACAGCCGGGCAGTCGATATCGTCCGCCGCCTGGCGTGGCTCGGTCATGACGTGACGGTCTCGGACCCGCTAGCCGATCCGGACGAAGTCAGGCGCGAATATGAGCTTGATTTGGAACGGGAACCCGAGGGCCGGTTCGATTGCTTGATCGGTGCAGTCCGCCACAGGGATTATGAGACGATGTCCGTTGACTCGGTGATGAGCAAGGTAGCCGAAGACGGTGTGGTCGCCGACCTGAAGGGGATGTGGCGCCAGCTCGTGCTGCCGGCGGGGCTCCGGCGCTGGACCTTGTAAGGCGCTGCCGAGATGCTTCACACGCCCCCGACAACCCTGCGCACCCAACGGCGGTTCATCGCGCGACAGCGATTCAACCTGTTGGGAGCGATGGTCGCGGTTGCGCTCCTGCCTTTCATGCTTCGCGCCCTGATCCTGCCAGTCGATGCTTTCTACGCGGCGTCTATCAACTCGCTGATCTTCAACGCCTTCGCAGTGCTGATCGCTTTCTGGACCCGGCTTTCGATCGAAACCTATCCCGGCAATCGATCCACTCATGTGATTTTGCCGTCGATCGTGCTGGCGCATGCAACGATCGTTACCGTCTTGCTCCTGTCGCGCATGCCATATGACCGGCTGGCCCTGGTGGCCGGATTTGTCGCTCATATCCTGTGGGGCTACGGCCTCTATTTCGCGGTTCAGCGATACATTCGGCATCGTATCGCGATCGTTCCATTCGGCGATGTCGAGCGATTACGGACGAACGAAAATGTCGAATGGCATGTGATGCAGCATCCCAGCCTGGACGATGCAGCCGGCTGTGATGGCCTGGTTGCCGATTTCGCTGCGCCGGACATGCCGCCGGAGTGGGAGGCGCTGCTAGCCGATGCGGCGGTTGCTGGGCGCATGGTCTACCAAGTCAAGCAGCTCAATGAATCGCTGACCGGCCGCGTGGCGATCGATCACCTCAATGAGAACAGCTTCGGCAGCCTGGTGCCGGCCCGCGGCTACTTTCACCTGAAGGCGATGATCGACCTCATCACTGCGCTCATTTCCCTGCCGGTGGCCTTGCCGGTCATGGCCGGTATTGCAGTGGCGATCAAACTCGACAGTCCTGGGCCGGTACTGTTCCGGCAGCGGAGGATCGGCCGGGCCGGCTCCTTCTTCCCAGTGCTCAAATTCCGCACCATGGCTCACCGCCAGGCAGACGGCACCCTCGACGATGTCATCACCAGCGATGGCGACGCGCGCATTACCCGGATCGGGATTCGGCTTCGGCGATCGCGGCTCGACGAATTGCCGCAGATCTTCAACATCCTTGCCGGGCAAATGAGCTGGATTGGCCCGCGCCCGGAGGCAGAGGCGCTGTCCATCTATTATACCGGCGAAATCCCCTTCTATCGCTACCGCCATGTCGTACGGCCGGGGATCACCGGCTGGGCCCAGGTCAACCAGGGCCATGTCGCCAGCGTGGACGAGGTCCACGCCAAGCTGCAGTACGATTTCTACTATGTGAAATATTTCTCGGCCTGGCTCGATATATTGATCGTGTTCCGAACAATCCGAACGATGATGACGGGGTTTGGGTCGCGCTAGGCGTCGATTTCGTCGCCTGACAGCGCCGAGGCGTGGCTCTGGATGAAGTTGAAGCGGTGCTCCGGGTTCTTGCCCATCAGCCGGTCGACCAGATCGCGGACCGGTTGGCGGTCCTGATACTCCGCCGGAAGGGTGATCCGGATCAGCGACCGTGACCCCGGATCCATCGTCGTTTCCTTGAGTTGCTGGGGATTCATTTCGCCAAGGCCCTTGAACCGCGATACTTCGACCTTCTTGCCCTTGAATTCGGTCCGCTCCAGCTCCGCACGGTGGGCGTCGTCGCGGGCATAGGCGCTCTTCGACCCGGCGGTCAGGCGGTACAGTGGAGGCTGGGCGAGGAACAAATGGCCGCGACGGACGAGTTCCGGCATCTCCTGAAAGAAAAAGGTCATCAACAGCGTCGCGATATGGGCGCCATCGACGTCGGCGTCGGTCATGATGATGACCCGCTCGTAGCGCAGCGTTTCCTCAGCCCATTTGTCGCGGATGCCGCAGCCCAGCGCCTGCTGAAGGTCCGCGATCTCCTGGTTGGCGCGGATCTTGTCGGCGGATGCCGAGGCGACGTTCAGGATCTTGCCGCGGATCGGCAGGATTGCCTGCGTCTTGCGGTTGCGCGCCTGCTTGGCCGAGCCGCCGGCGCTGTCGCCTTCGACGATGAACAGCTCGGTGCCCTCGGCATCGTCATTGGCGCAGTCGGTCAGTTTGCCAGGGAGACGCAGCTTGCGGGCTGAAGTCGCGGTCTTGCGTTTGACCTCGCGTTCCGCCCGGCGCTTCAGCCGTTCGTCCATCCGTTCGAGGATCGCGCCCAGGAGAGCCCGGCCACGATCCATATTGTCGGCCAGATAATGGTCGAAATGGTCGCGCACCGCCGCCTCGACGAACCTCGCCGCCTCCAGGCTGGTCAGCCGGTCCTTGGTCTGGCTCTGGAAATGGGGATTGCGGATGAACACGCTAAGCATCAGCTCGACGCCGTTCAGCACGTCATCCGGGATGATGTCCTTGGCCTTCTTCTGGCCGATGAGGTCGGCGAAGGCGCGGATGCCCTTGGTCAGCGCCGCGCGGAGGCCAGCCTCGTGGGTGCCGCCATCGGGCGTCGGGATGGTGTTGCAATAATAGCTTTCGGATGCGCCCTCGCTCCACACCGGCCAGGCGACCGCCCACTCGGCCGATCCCTGGCCATCGGGGAAGTCCTGCCGCCCGGCGAAGGGCGGGGAGGTGACGCATTCGCGGCCTTGCAGCTGCTCATTCAGATGATCGGCAAGTCCGCCCGGGAACTGGAATATCGCCTGTTCGGGCACCTCGGCTGAGGCGAGCGACGGGTCGCAGCGCCACCGGATTTCGACGCCGGCGAACAGATAGGCCTTGGACCGGGCCAGCCTGTATAGGCGGGCCGGATCGAATGCCGCATCGGCACCGAAGATTTCAGGATCGGGCGTGAAGGTGACGGTGGTCCCGCGTCGGTTGGGCGCCGCGCCGACCTCCTCCAGTGGAGAAGTGGCATTCCCCTTGGCGAAGGCCTGGCGGTATAGCTTTTTGTCTTTGGCGACCTCGATAATCGTCTCGGTCGAGAGGGCGTTGACCACCGACACGCCCACCCCATGAAGCCCGCCCGACGTCGAATAGGCCTTGCCCTCGAACTTGCCGCCTGAGTGCAGCGTGGTGAGGATCACTTCGAGCGCCGACTTGCCCGGAAATTTCGGGTGCGGGTCGACCGGAATACCGCGGCCATTGTCGGCGACGATCAGCCGGTTGCCAGGCTCGAGCGTGACCTCGATCCGGCTGGCGTGCCCGGCAACAGCCTCGTCCATCGAGTTATCGATCACCTCGGCGGCGAGGTGGTGAAGCGCGCGGGCATCGGTCCCGCCGATGTACATGCCGGGGCGGCGCCGGACCGGCTCGAGCCCTTCCAGGACTTCGATCGCGGAAGCGTCATAACTGTCGGACGGAGTGGCGGAACCGGAAGCGAAAAGATCGGACATTTGTCGAACGCTATAGGGGGCAGAAGAGCGTCCTGCCAAGCGGCGGGAGCGCCGTCGGCGCCTTTATTGCCCGAGGCGTTGCCTGGCGTCCGCAATCATCTTGGTGAAGCGCGGGTGGTCGCGGATCGCGGCGAGGTCGGGGTCGGCCAGTGCGTGGCGAATATGATCGGTCCCGAGGTTCGACAGACTTCCCTGGATGAGGTCTAGCGCTCCCTCATGGTCATGCAGGTCGAGGACGTAGGCGCAGGCAATGTTGTATTTCAACAGATGGTTGTGCGGATCCATTGCAATGGCTCGCTCGGCCCATTCCTTCGCCCGATCCAATTGGCCAAGCGCCGTCAGGCTGCCGACGGCATTGGCGTAGGCTGCGGCATCGCGTGGATTGCGAACAATGGTCCTTTCGATGCGATCGATGTTGATTTGAGCAGCTCGGCGCCAATTTTCATTGTCGCCCAAGGCTCGGTAACAACAGACCATCATGCCGACCGCGCTATAGTCGTCCTCCATAAGCTCAGCGGCCTTTTCATAACAGGCGACGGCTTCCTTCACCCTTTCCCGGAGAAACAGGACCTTCCCCGCTACCCGGTTCACTTCCCAGCTTTCGGGGTCGAGCCTGAGAGCGGTTGTTATCTCCTCGTCGGCCAGGTCAGGCCGGTTTTGCTCGAGCAGATACCAGGCCTTGACCGCATGAGCTTCCGCCAGATTGGGGTCGAGTTCCAGCGCGCGCTCGGCAGACGGCAAGCCATCGATTTCTCTCCTTCCCTGGCGAAAGCGGATATGGGTTTGGGCGATCGCCATCAATGCCCAGGCGTGGGCGTAGTCGGGATCGATATCGATCGCCCGCTCGCAGATGCGGATGATCAATTGCTCTCGGTCCCAGTCCCCGTCGCTTCCCGCCACCCAATGCTGTCTCGCCATCAAGTAGAGGTTGTAGGCCTCGGCATTGTCGGTCCCGCGCTGCTCGATGGCCTGTTGCTCGCTTGGCAGCAGCTTCACCTTCAATGCGTCGACGATTGCCTTCGAAATCTCGTCCTGGATGTCGAAGATGTCGGCAAGTTCCCGGTCGTAGCGCTCGGCCCAGAGATGATGGCCAGAAGCAGTGTCGATCAGCTGAGCGGTGAATCGCAGGCGATTGCCGGACTTGCGGACGCTGCCTTCCAGCATGTGGCTAACCCTCAGGTCCCGGCCCAGGGCCCGCGCCTCGACGGACTGGCCCTTGTAGGTGAAGCTAGTATTGCGCGCGACGACGCCCAAGGCGGAGACCTTCGACAGATCGGTGATGAGATCCTCGGTGATTCCGTCGCTAAAATATTCCTGTTCGGGGTCTCCGCTCATGTTGATGAAGGGGAGCACGCAGATGGTAGGGCCCGTTGCCGGAGCGCTGTTGTCGTCCGCCGTATCGTGGGCAATCCGGCGTTCGCCCCGAACCAGTTCGGCCAGACTCGCCTCGATCTTGATCCACGTGCGATCGTCCGTGCTTCCTTCCCACCCGCGCAGCGAAGGGCACTGGATCTGGTTGAATGGCATGGGCGGAAGCGAGCCATCGATGCTGAGCTGAACCAGCTTGTGCGAATGACGGGCCACATCGGCTTCGGCCCGGACCCATTCAGACTTGGCGGCGTCGGCTGACCAGACGACCAGCACGGCTTTCGCTGAATTCAGACGCTCTTCAATGACTTCAGTATAGGCGCGGTGCGCGGGCAGGTCCTCGTCCCACCACACCTCATAGCCCAACCCCTCCAGCGCCTCGGCGATCCGCTTTGCCTCCGGCTCCGCAGACCTGGCGTAAGAGAGGAATACCTCGGGGGTATACGCGGCGCCCACAGGGCAAGGTTACGCCCCCGGCAACAATCGGACAATGCCGCCCGGTAGCGCTCGATCAGCGAACCCTCGGCCCTCCGTAGGGCAGCGGCGGCGGCGGGCGGCGGTCGCGGCGGGGCAGCTGAGCCTGGTAGGCGACGCCGCAATGCTCCACGCAATAGGGATAGCCCGGATTGGCGGCCTGCCCGCAGAAATGGAAGTCAGGCTCGCCCGGATGGCCCATTGGCCAGCGGCACACGCGGTCGTTCAGGTCGAGCAGCGATGTCTTGTCGGCAACCTCCGCCGAGGGCTTGGCCGGGACCAGCCGGCGCGGCGGCGCGGGCGGGATCGGCGCCTGGGTGTCGCCCGGACCCTGGCGGATGAAGCCGCCGGGGCCAACCGAGCGATACTGAATGCCAGGTTCGGCCAGCTTCGATGGCGTCGGGGCTGCGGCAGAATCGGGACGAGGCGTTTCGCCGGCCGCCTCCCGTGGCTCGGGCCCAGCCGGAACAGCCTTGGGCGCAGGGGCGGGCTTGGCGGGCTTTGGCGCGGGCGCGGCCTTGGCCTTCTTTTCCTTTTCTTCGCCCGGCTTCACCGGTGACGGGCGCGATTCGAGGCCAAGGCGGTGGGCCTTGCCGATCACCGCGTTGCGGCTGACGCCGCCCAGCTCGTCGGCGATCTGGCTGGCGGTGGCGCCCTTGGTCCACATCGCCTTGAGGCGATCGATGCGCTCTTCAGTCCAGCTCATTTGAAAACTTTACTCCATTGTCTTTGCTTGCCCCAGTTGAATACGGGCGCTGCTGCCGATAGGCGATTGTCGCGTGAACGACCAGACTCCCTCCTGGGTTAGAAGCGAGCCCGGCAAGCCCGGCCTTGAAGGCGTCAACTGGGGTGGCCTTAAGACCCTCTATATCAAGGAGGTGAGGCGGTTCTTCAAGGTGCAGATGCAAACCGTCTGGGCTCCTGCCGTGACCACGCTCCTGTACCTCATCATTTTTACCGTCGCGCTTGGCCGGTCGGGCCGGCTTGTGCTGGGAGTTCCGTTCGCGGATTTCATCGCCCCCGGCCTCATCGTCATGGCGATGATCCAGAACAGCTTCGCCAACTCGAGCTTCTCGCTGCTGGTCGGCAAGATCCAGGGGACCATCGTCGATTACCTGATGCCGCCCTTGTCGACCGGCGAGCTAATCGCGGGGCTGGTCGGAGCGTCGGTCACGCGCGCCTTCCTGGTCGGCCTGGCGGTTTGGATCGTGATGAGCTTCTGGCCCGGCGTCCATGTCGGCATCGTCCATCCGCTGTCGGTATTGTGGTTCGGGCTGATGGGCTCGTTGATGCTGGCGTTCCTCGGCCTGCTGACATCGATCTGGGCCGAAAAGTTCGACCATGCCGCGGCGATCAGCAACTTTGTCGTCGCGCCCCTGTCGCTGCTGTCAGGCACTTTTTACTCGGTCGACCAGCTGTCGCCGGCATTCCGCACGATCAGCCATGCCAATCCCTTCTTCTACGTCATTTCGGGATTTCGGCATGGGTTCCTGAGCGAGGCCGATTCGCCGATCTATGTCGGCGCAACCTTGCTGGCGCTGATCAATATTGTGCTGTTCGCCGCCTGCTATTCGCTCCTGAAAAGCGGGTGGAAAATCAAGAACTGAGCAATTTCAGCCAGTTGAACGGTTAAGGTCCGTGAACGGCGGATAACGGCCGCGTTCAGCCTCATCTCACCGCGCCAGACGCACCATTCATGCATCAACCCCGCTCAAAGGAGAGCAGTGATGCGTAAGTTTGTGATTGCCGCGGCGCTGGCCGCTTCCGCACTGACCGCAGCGGCACCGGCAGCCGCGCAGTGGAATGCGCCGCAGGGCAATGCCTACGGCTATAATAATTATGGCCAGGTCCGCCGCCTCGATGCGCGGATCGATGCCATGCAGCGCCAGATCAACAATCTCGATCGCCGTGACATTTTGAGCGAGCGTGAAGCGTCGCGCCTCCGCAACGAGGCCCGGAACCTGGAGCAGCGTCTCCACTATGCTTCGCGCAACGGACTCAACGGCCGTGAAATCTACTATGTCGAGCGTGGCATCCAGAACCTCGAGGTCAGGATCCAGCGCGAGGCGCGCGACGGCAACGGCCGGCGCGACGCTGGCTACTGGCGCGACGACGGCCGCTATCGCGACGGTCAGTGGATCGACCGCGACCGCGATGGCCGCGACGACCGGACCGAAGACGATCACGGCTATCGCCACGACTAAGGCTTCGGGTTTGTCCCGGGTAATGCGTCGTAATGCGTAAGGAGGGGCGGGCCGCGTTTATGGCCCGCCCCTTTTGTTTGATTGGCCTCAAAGCTATAGGCGCGCCAAGGCGGCCCGCGGGGGTCCCCAAGCTATTTTACAACGCCAAGAAGGAGCCGTCATGGCCATTACGCCGCTCATGCCCGTTTACCCGCGTTCGCCCGTGCGGCCGGTGAGAGGCGACGGAGCCTATCTCTATGGCGAGCAGGGCGAGAAATATCTCGATTTCGCGGCCGGCATCGCGGTCAATTTGCTCGGCCATGGCCACCCGCACCTGACCAGGGCGATCCAGGATCAGGCGGCGACGCTGATGCATGTGTCGAACCTGTACGGGTCACCACAAGGCGAGGCATTCGCTCAGCGGCTGATCGACAGCACTTTCGCCGACACCGTGTTTTTCACCAATTCCGGCGTTGAGGCGGTCGAATGCGCGATCAAGACGGCGCGCCGCTATCACCACGCCAAGGGCAATCCCCACAAGCACACGCTGATCACTTTCTCCAACGCCTTCCATGGCCGGACGATGGCGACGATCAGTGCGACCGATCAGGCCAAGATGATCGACGGATTCGCGCCGTTGCTGCAGGGCTTCAAGGTCGTCGAGTTCGACAATCTCGAGGCGGCGCTGGCTGCGGTCGACGAGAATACCGCCGGCTTCCTGGTCGAGCCGGTACAGGGGGAGGGCGGGATTCGGCCGGCGTCGAAGGAGTTCATCGCCGGGCTGCGCAAGGCCTGTGACGAGAATGACCTGCTGCTGGTGTTCGATGAGGTGCAGTGCGGCGTGGCGCGGACCGGCTATCTCTACGCCTATGAATATTATGGCGTGACGCCGGACATCATGGCGTCGGCCAAGGGGATCGGCGGCGGCTTCCCAATGGGTGCCTGCCTCGCCACGGAAAAGGCGGCGGCGGGCATGGTGATCGGCACCCATGGCTCGACCTATGGCGGCAACCCGCTGGCGATGGCTGCCGGCCAAGCCGTGTTCGACGTCGTTGCCAATGACCAGTTCCTTGCGCACGTCAGGAATATGGGCGAACGGCTCCGCTCCGCGCTCGAGCAGATGATCCCCAACCACGATCATCTGTTCGATAGCGTTCGCGGGCTGGGCCTGATGCTCGGCATCAAGATGAAGACCGACAGCCGCGCGTTCGTCACTTACCTGCGCACCAAAGGCATTCTCACCGTCGCCGCCGGCGACAATGTGGTTCGCGTACTTCCGCCGCTGACCATCGACGATAGCCACATTGCCGAGTTCGTCGAAGGCCTGTCGGCCGCTGCCGCGGACTATGACGTTCCCGAAGCGGCGTGACGATGCGCCATTTCCTCAACCTGTCCGACGCGGGCGGGGAAGCCATCGCGACCATCCTCAACGAAGCGATGGAGAGGAAGGAAAAGCGGGCTGGCTGGCCCAAGGGCAAGGTTGACCCTGATCGTCCGCTCGACGGCCTGATTCTGGCGATGGTGTTTGAAAAGAGCTCGACGCGCACCCGCATCAGCTTCGATCTCGCCATTCGCCAGCTTGGCGGGTCGGCCATCGTTCTTGAGAGCAGCTCGTCGCAGCTCGGCCGCGGTGAAACCATCGCCGACACGGCGCGGGTCCTGTCGCGCTTCGCCGACGTGATCATGATCCGCACCGATCATCACCAGAAGGCGGTCGAGCTTGCCCAGCATGCCACGGTGCCGGTGATCAACGGGCTGACCGATTTTTCGCATCCCTGCCAGCTCCTGGCCGACATGCAGACGGTCATCGAACACCGCGCCAAGCTGGCAGGATCGCGCTGGGCCTGGATCGGCGACGGCAACAATGTCTGCAACTCGCTCATCGAGGCAGCGGCGCTGATGCACTTCGGCCTGGCAGTCGCTACGCCCGGCCAGTTCGAACCGGACGTTGGTATGTGCGCCATGGCGGCGACCCGTGAGGACATTTATTTCGGCTGCGATCCGGCGGAAGCGGTCGATGGTGCCGAAGTGGTGGTGACCGATACCTGGGTCTCGATGGGCCAGGAACAGGACGAATATCGCGAGGAGGCCTTTGCGGGATTCCAGGTCGACGAGGCGCTGATGGCTCGCGCGGCGCCCGGGGCGACGTTCCTGCATTGCCTCCCCGCCCACCGCGGCGAGGAAGTCAGCGACGGCGTGATCGACGGTCCCCAGTCGGCCGTATGGGACGAAGCCGAGAATCGCCTGCACGCGCAGAAGGCGCTGCTGCTCTGGGCGCTGGAAAAGATCGGCTAGGTTGCGATTTCGAGCGGCCGGTCCCATTTGGCCGCGGATGACTGAAATCTCGCTAAATCAGGACGTCGCGCTTGGCGTCACCGTGCCGTCGCGACACGCAAGGGGGCGCGCTGCGCGGATCGGCCCTGCGCTCGACCAGATCCTGGCCAATCACGGATATCCCCCTGCGCTCGAGCGGCTGCTGGCCGAAGCGCTGGTACTGACCGCGCTTCTCGGCTCGATGCTGAAGGATCCCAACGGGCAATTGACCATTCAGGCGCAGACCGAGGCCGGGATCATTGACCTGTTGGTCTGCGATTATCTCGGCGGCGAGTTGCGCGGCTATGTCCGCCATGATCCGGAACGGCTGGCAGAGGCCGGTCCGAACCCGACCCTGTTTTCACTGTTCGGCCGCGGCTATTTGGCCATCACCTTCGACCAGCCGGCAACCAAGGAACGCTATCAGGGGATCGTGCCGCTGGAGGGCGAGGGGCTTGGCGAGGCGGCGCAAAGCTATTTCGGCCAATCCGAGCAGATCCCGTCCATCGTCCGGCTCGCGGCCAGGAAGGACGAGCAGGGCTGGGTCGCGGGCGGCCTGATGTTCCAGCACCTGCCGGAAGGCGAGGAAGGCCGCGATCGGCTCCACACCCGGCTCGACCATCCCGAATGGCCGCATGTCGCGGTTTTGGTGGGCTCGGTGAAGCCGGAAGAGTTGACCGATCGCGACCTGCCGCTGGACGATCTCGTCTGGCGCCTGCTGCACGAGGAACCGGAAGTGCGGACCCTGCCTCCGGTGGCGCTGTCAAAGGGCTGCCGCTGCAGTCCCGACTATATCGCCTCGGTCATAGCTCGATTCCCGCCTGACGAGCGGGCAGCAATGGTCGGCGACGATGGGCTGATCCGGGTCGACTGCGCCTTCTGCGCAACCAGCTTCCCAATCGCAGCCGAAGCTGCTTAGAATTACGCAGAGTTAACTAGCCTGTGGTAAATGCCTGGTGATGCGTAGCGGGGCTCGAATCGGCTTGACGGCCGTCATGGCGTTTTTTGCGGCAACTATCGTGACTGCCACGGTCCCGCGCGCGCTTGCTCCCGCGGCCGGCGGACTTTGGGAGCTGAGCAAGAGCGCCAACGGCCATGATCCTACCCGCGTTTGCGTGCCCTCGCCGGATGTCCTGGCTCAGTTCGAGCATCGCAACGGGAAATGCACGCGAACGGTAATTCGCGACAGCGGTATGAATGCCGAGATCAATTACAACTGCGCCGACGGAGGATTCGGGCGTTCGGCCGTGACGCTGCTCACGCCGCGCTCGCTGACCATCGACACGCAAGGAATCTCGGGCGGGCTGCCGTTCCACTACAAGCTTTACGCGCGGCGGATGGGCGACTGCCGTCCGTAATAAGACGCCCCGTTAAGCGGGCTTTAACCATAATCCGGCTATGAGAGGCGCTGTGCCCTTCTTCGGCACGCTTTCCTCCCTTTCGGGCCGATGCCCGAACAACTGGGCCGCCCGATTCGAGCGGCCCTATTTTTTTGCGCTCCGCGCCCCTAGATGGCGCCCGGAATGAGCAATGATCTGAACAAGTCAGCAATTGTCCTGCTGTCCGGCGGGCTGGACTCGATGGTTTGCGCCGGTTTGGCGCGCGAGGCCGGCTATTCCGTGCTCGCGCTCACCATCGATTATCATCAGCGGCATCGGGTCGAGGTTGAGGCGGCGAAACGGATCGCCGCCGACCTTGCCGACCGCCACATCATCCTGCCGCTCGATCTTACAGCCTTTGGGGGATCGGCCCTGACCGGCGACATCGATGTCCCGAAGCAGGGCGTGGGCGAAGGGATTCCTGTAACCTATGTCCCGGCTCGCAACACGGTCTTCCTCAGCCTGGCCCTGGCCTGGGCCGAGGCATTGGGCGCCCGCGACTTGTTTGTCGGTGTCAATGCGCTCGACTTTTCGGGCTATCCCGATTGCCGGCCGGAATTCATCGCCGCGTTCGAGGCCCTGGCCAACAAGGCGACCAAGGCAGGGGTTGAGGGCGGCCGATTCAAGATCCATGCGCCGCTTCAGCACATGAGCAAGGCCGACATTGCCCGCGAGGCGGCGCGGCTTGGGCTCGACGCCGGGCTCAGTCACAGCTGTTACGATCCCGCACCGGACGGAGCCGCGTGCGGCCTTTGCGACGCTTGCCGGTTGAGGGCGAAGGGCTTCGAGGAAGCGGGCCTGCCCGACCCGACCCGCTACGTGGCCGCGCCATGAGCTACGCCGTCAAGGAAGCCTTCCTGACGCTTCAGGGCGAGGGCGTGCAGTCCGGGAGCCGCGCGGTGTTCCTGCGGTTTGCCGGCTGCAACCTATGGAGCGGCCGGGAGCAGGATCGAGCGACCGCCCAATGCAATTTCTGCGACACCGATTTCGTGGGCACGGACGGGCCGGGCGGCGGCAAGTTCGCCGATGCGGACGCGCTGGCGGGACATATTGAGACGCTATGGGGCGCCGAAGAAAGCCAGCGGTTGGTGGTGATCACCGGCGGCGAACCGATGCTGCAGCTCGATCATGCCCTGCTCGATGCGCTGCACGCGCGCGGCTTTCGGGTAGCGGTGGAAAGCAATGGCACCATTGCCGCCGTTCCCGGGATCGACTGGCTGTGCATCAGCCCCAAGGCCGGCACCGAGGTGGTTCAGCGTTCGGGAAGCGAGCTGAAGCTGGTTTGGCCGCAAGCCGGGATCGATCCGGTCGATCTCGAAGGCTGGGAATTCGACCATTTCCTGGTCCAGCCGATGGACTGTCCTGGCATCGATGCGTCCTATGAGGCCGCGATCGCGCTCGTGATGGAGCGCCCCCGGTGGCGGCTGACGCTCCAGTCGCACAAGGTTGTGGGCCTCAAATAGCAAAAGGGCCGCCGGACATGCCGGCGGCCCTTCGAAAACCGTGAGCCGCAACTAGCGGCTCCAAGCGCCTGATTACTGGGCGTTGGTCTCGGTCGCGTTCGCGTCCGTCGCATTGGCGTCGGCGGCGTTGGCGTCCATCGTCATGTTGGCGTCCGTGTTGGTGGTCGCGTCGATGGCGGTAGTGTCATTGGCGACGACGTTCTCGGTGGTGAGGGTCTCGTCGACATTCATCGTATTTTCAGCGGCTTCGTTGCTGCTGCAAGCCGAAACTGCCAGGGCCGCACCAGCGACCAGGATCAGAGCACGCATTCAAAACTCCCTTGATTGTCAGACCTGCTTGGCGGCTGCCCCGCCTTTGCAAATCGCGCGCACAATAGTCGGGAGGGTTGCGCGCCTCAAGCGGCTTGTGAGATATCTCTTAAAGCACTGAGAAAAGAAGGAAATGTTGCATTTAACGCAGCATCGAGCTGCTCCATGGGATGTTGCCGGCCCAAAGCCGCGAGGCTGGTCACTCCAAATTCCGAGATGCCGCAGGGCACGATTCCGCCAAAGTGCGACAGGTCCGGATCGACATTGATCGAGAAGCCGTGGAGCGTGACCCACCGCTTCACCCGGACGCCGATCGCGCCGATCTTGGCTTCATTTGGTCCATGGCCGGTCCAGATTCCGATCCGGCCTGGCTCACGCCGCGCCGCAACGCCAACTTCCCCAAGAGCGGCGATCATCCAGCCTTCCAGCGAATGCACGAAACAGCGAATGTCGCGGCCGCGCTTTTCGAGATCGAGGACCAGATAGCCGACCCGCTGCCCTGGGCCGTGGTAGGTATAGCGGCCGCCGCGCCCTGCTTCATGAACCGGAAAACCGAGCGGGTTGAACAGCTCGGCTGGATTGGCGCTGGTGCCGGCGGTGAACAATGGCGGATGTTCCAGCAACCACAAGAGTTCGGGTGCCTCCCCGGCACGGACGGCGGCGGCGCGTGCCTCCATCTCGGCAAGCGCGGTCTCATAGGGCACCAGCCCGTCGCTGACCTTCCATTCGATCCCGTCGATCATCGCGAGCGACATGGCCCCGAGTTCCATCTTGGGCAAGGGCGTTGCCAGCGAAAGCCTTGCTCCGCATAACAGTCGGCGACAACCAACGGGGAATGCCATGACCAATCTATCGATCGGCCGTGCCTGGGACGAAGCCAAGGCCGCCCTGCAAGCCAACCGGCGGCTGATCGTCCCAGTGGCGCTCGGCATGATCCTTTTGCCGGCGGTCATGGCCTCGATGGTCGAGCCTCAGGTACCGGCAGGCGAACAGCCACCGCCTGGGCTGTGGATGCTGTTCGTCCTGGCGATGATCTTCATCATGTTCATTGGCCAGCTGGCGATGGTCCTGATGGTCAACGGCTGGCGAGGCAGCGTTGGCGAGGCGATCGGTCAGGCCGCCCGCCGGACGCCGACCCTGATTCTCGCGGCGATGATGATCGGCATTGTCATCATCCTCTCATTTTCCGTGATCCTGGCGATCAGCATGGGCCGGTCGATCGAAAGCGGCCAGTTCGACTGGTCGAGCGTCAGTGGTGTCGGCTGGATCCTGCTTTGCCTCGCCTTCATCGCCTTGCTCTATTTTTCCGTGCGGTTGCTGTTGCTGGTCGCGGTGGTGGCGATGGAGAATCGCGGGCCGATCGCGTCGATCCGGCGCACGTTCGAACTTACCTCGGGTCAATTCTGGAGGCTGCTTGGTTTCCTGCTGGCGCTGATGGTCGGCTTCTTCGTGGTCGCGCTCACGGTTGGGGCATTGATTGGAGCTCTCGTCACCCTGGCCGCCGGACGACCCGAGCCCTGGACGATCTCATTGTTGCTGGTCGCGCTGACTGGCGGCCTGGTCCAGGCCGGTTTCGTGATGGTCTACACTGCCATGCTTGCGCGAATTTACGCACAGGTCGGCGCCGCGCAGACCAGCGTGCCTGACGTCAAGCACGAAGGCTAGTTCAGCTCCACTTCGCCAGTGGCGGCAGGCTCATCAGGATGGCATCGATGTTACCGCCGGTCTTGAGCCCGAACAAAGTGCCACGATCGTAGAGCAGGTTGAATTCGACGTAGCGGCCGCGGAATTCCAGCAGCCTATCGATATCCGCGTCGGTGAAAGGGCTTTTCATGCGCTTGCGGACAATGAGCGGGAAAATGTCGAGGAATGCCTCGCCGACGTCGCGGGTAAAGGCGAAATGCTCCTCAAAATGCCCTTCAAGCCGATCGTAGAAGATTCCGCCGACGCCTCGCGAACGCTTGCGGTGCGGCAGCCAGAAATACTCCTCAGCCCATTTCGAAAAGCGCGGGTAGAAGGTCGGATCGTGCGCGGCGCACGCCGCCCGCATCCGCGCATGAAAGGCCTCCGTATCCTCCTCGTAGGGGATTGCCGGATTGAGATCGGCACCGCCGCCGAACCAGCGCCGCGTGGTCGTCAGGAAGCGGGTGTTCATATGCACCGCCGGCACATGCGGATTGGCCATGTGCGCGACCAGGCTGATCCCGGTAGCGAAAAAGCCCGGATCCTCCTCGGCGCCCGGGATTTGCCTGGCGAATTCCTCCGAGAAGCGCCCGCCGACAGTCGATACGTTGACGCCGACCTTTTCGAACACTTTCCCCGTCATCTGGCCACGGACCCCGCCGCCTCCGGGTGTGCCGTCCTCATCGGTCCGATCCCATGGAATATAGTCGAACCTGGCGTCGCTGCCGGCTTCGCGCTCAATCGCTTCAAATTCACCGCAGATCCGGTCGCGGAGCGATTCGAACCAGTCGCGGGCGGCCTGTTGCTGGTCGTCGAGCGGGATCATGTGGGCAGTCCATCGGTTTGGCGCAGCGCCTCGCCCAGGGCGATCGCAGCGGCGGTAGCGAGGTTGAAGGAACGCACCTCGGCGCGGATCGGCAGCCTCAGCCTGGCGTCGCTGGCTGCCGCGACAGCAGCCGGGACGCCTCCGCTTTCCTTGCCGAACAGTAGAATATCGTCCGGCTGAAATCCGAAATCGTAGGGAGATGCATCCCCTTTGGTGGTGAACAGGACGATGCGTCCTGGCACGGTTTCGCGGAAAGCATCAAACGATGGATGCCGCGTCACTTCGACATGATCGACATAGTCCATCGCCGTCCGCCTGACCCTCTTGTCGTCCCAGGCAAAGCCCAATGGCTCGATCAAGTCGATCGGCACGCCCATGCAGGCGCCGAGGCGCATCACTGCGCCCACATTGCCGGCGATTTCTGGCTCGAACAGGCACAAGCGCATGGCGCGCGGATAGTCGCGATGCGCCTTACTGCACAAGCCGGGCCTTTCGATCGCAAATTCACCTGTCGATCGAAGGGCAATCAAGCTCATTCACCCCAACCTATTGTAGTAACGAGGAAAAAGGGTTCCACTGGTCGAGTGGGGCATCTGGCCACCCCGAGTCGCGAGTGAGTGGAGGCGAGCGTGGGGTATTCAAGCGTAACCGTGTTTGGCGACAGCCTGATCGACGCCGGCAATGCGTTGCGGCTGGCGGAATGGTATGACGGATTGCCCTTCACGGAGCCGGTCGATGCCGCTCCGACCGCGGACAAGGGCTATTTCGATGGTCGTTTCAGCAACGGCTATACGTTCGCGGACCTGCTCAGCAACAAATATGTCGGGCTGACTACCAAGCCCATTTTCCCCTTCGACTATGAAGACCCCTATCTTGGCTTGAAGATCTCGCCATTTGCTTCCGATCCAAGCGGCAAAAATCTGAACTTTGCGTATGGCGGCGCGCAACTGCTTCAGGGGGACGAGGCCGTCCCGGATCTCGACGGCCAAACTGACGCGTGGCGTGACGCAGTGGATGGCAAGGCCGATCCGAGCGGCCTCTATATCTTCTCCTTCGGTGCCAACGACGTCCATGATCTGGTGCCCAAGACTGGCGCATGGGCAAGTCTGGCGAGTGCCCAAAGAGATCTCCAGGCGGCGGCGGACAAATATGCTCACGAGATCATGCAGGCAATCGAGATTGGCGTTCGCGAGATACTTGTCGTCGGCGTTCCCGACATTGGCGTACAGCCCTATTACAACGGCGTCGCAGACGAAGCCGCGCGCCGGGCGGTCGGCACGCAATATTCCATGTTGCTCGACCAGATGGTCCGCACAGCAATTGACGCATTGACCCTCCCGACCGGGGTGCACCTCCAATATGCCAGCTTTGCGGCCATGTCCGACTTCGTTCTCGGCGAGATGACGCAAATCTACGGAACGGAGGCAATCTACCCGCTGAATGCGAGCAGCCTGGTATTCTTCGACAAGGTTCATCCGACCACGCAGATACACGCGCTTGCCGCGGCATATTTGATCGACCTCCTGGGTGGGACCTCGTCAGGCGACAGGCTTAAACTCGAGGCGCCCGACTATAGTCTCAGCGGTCAGATCGCAGCCGCCGGCGAGGTGGACTCAATCATTGTCTCGCTACCCGCGAACTCCAGCTTCACGGTTCAAATGCTGGGGCTCAGCACGCTTGGCGGCGATGTCAAACTTCTCGCTGATCCGATGCTAAAGATCTTCGGCCCAAACGGGGCTCTATTCGGCCAGAATGACGACGGGGCCCTGGGCCTTGACGCCAGCCTCACCTTCGTCAGTGGATCAGCAGGAGATTACACTGTTCAGCTGAGCGGCGTCGGCCGTTTGACTGGCGATTATGTCTTCCTTGCCGAGGGCGCGGCGCTGGGCAATGACACCTATCTTGTCTCCCACAGTTCGGCGCTGGTCCTCGAGCGGTCGGGCGAGGGCTTCGACACGGTCAAGGCGAGCGTGAACTATGCGCTTGGAACCGGGGTCTCGATCGAGAACCTCACAACAAGCTTGGACGCGGGAAAAGCGAACATCAACCTGACGGGCAACGAGTTCGACCAAATCGTCCGGGGCAACGCCGGCAATAACATCCTCGATGGCAAGGGCGGCGCCGATCAGCTGTGGGGCCTGGCCGGGAAGGATATGTTCCTGCTCACCTCGGCGCTCGGCAATGGCAATGTCGACAAGGTCATGGATTTCAACGTGCGCGACGACACGATTTGGCTGGATGACTCGGTTTTCCAGGGTCTAGGTCTGGGTGCCTTGCCTTCCGGCGCCTTTGCCAAAGGCACGGCCGCTACCCAAGCGGATGATCGCATCATCTACGATGCCAAAACGGGAAACCTCTACTTCGATCCGGACGGCATCGGCGGCGCAGACCAAATGCTGGTCGCCAATCTCGGCACGGGCCTGAAGCTAACTTATGCCGACTTCGTCGTAATCTAGGGCTGGATCGGAAGCGCTCGGCAATGGCGCCGGGCGAACCCGCGGCAGAGAGAAGTCCGGCCAAGAGCGCGATGCCGCGCCCATGCGGACTGCCGAGCTATCGAAAAATTCAAGTGAGGCCGGTGTAGACCATTTGCATATGCGGGGTGAGGCGCTATCAGGCCCGCCAACCGCTTGGGGGTCCCCCTTGGCGGGCCGTATCCGGTGCCGTTCGGCATCACGCGAAATTTCGGTTTTAAGGGTGAGCATGGCCACGCTGGAAGAACTTAACGCAGCGCATGTGGAGGCTGATCATAGTCTCCGCCGCCGCGACTTCATCAACATTGCCGCTGTCAGTTTCGCCGGGGTCGGCGCGGTCGCGGTGGCCATTCCGCTGGTCAAGCAGATGAGCCCGCCCGCCGACGTTCTGGCGCTAGCCTCGACCGAGGTCGATATTTCGAAGATCGCGCCGGGCCAGGCGATCAAGACCAGCTGGCGCAAGCAGCCGGTGTTCGTCCGCAACCTCACCGCTCCGGAAATCGCCGCCGCCAAGGCCGTGCCGCTCTCCGAGCTGCGCGACCCGCAGACGCTCGACGAACGGACCAAGCCGGGCAAGGAAAACTGGCTGATCACGCTTGGCGTCTGCACCCACCTGGGCTGCGTCCCGCTGGGCACCGGCGAGGGCGAGAACCGCGGCGACTATGGCGGTTATTTCTGCCCGTGCCACGGTTCGCACTACGATACCGCGGCGCGCATCCGCAAAGGCCCCGCGCCGCTCAACCTGCACGTGCCGGACTATGCGTTCACGTCCGACACTGTCGTGACCATCGGTTAAGGGGGACTTCGCCATGAGCTTTGCATGGGCCAAGCCCTACGAACCGAAGACCGAGCTGGGCCGATGGTTCGACGACCGCATGCCGCTTCCGCGGCTCGTCTACAATGCAGTCGGCGGCGGCTATCCGGTGCCGCGCAACCTCAACTACGGCTGGAACTTCGGCGTCCTTAGCGGGATCTTCCTGACCATCCAGATCGTCACCGGCATCGTCCTGGCGATGTGGTATTTCGCCTCGGCCGACGGCGCGTTCAACTCGATCGAGCACATCATGCGCGACGTCAACGGCGGCTGGATGATGCGCTATGCTCACATGAACGGCGCCAGCTTCTTCTTTATCGTCGTCTACATCCACATTTTCCGTGGCCTCTACTATGGGTCCTACAAGGCCCCGCGCGAGCTGGTATGGATGCTCGGCCTGGTTATCTACCTGTTGATGATGGCGACCGCCTTCATGGGCTACGTCCTGCCCTGGGGACAGATGAGCTACTGGGGCGCTCAGGTCATCACCGGCTTCTTCTCGGCCTTCCCGGTCGTTGGCGAGCCGATCCGCGTCTGGCTGCTCGGCGGTTATGCGCCCGACCAGGCGGCGCTGACCCGCTTCTTCTCGCTGCACTATTTGCTGCCGTTCGTGATCGCCGGCGTGGTGATCCTGCACATCTGGTCGCTGCATATTCCTGGCTCGAGCAACCCGACCGGCGTCGATGTGAAGAGCGAGAAGGACACGTTGCCCTTCCACCCCTTCTACACGGCCAAGGACGGCTGGTTCGCAGCTGCGTTCCTGACGATCTATGCGGCGGTGCTGTTCTTTGCGCCCAATTATATGGGCCACCCCGACAATTACATCCCCGCCAACCCGCTGGCGACGCCGGCGCACATCGTTCCCGAATGGTATTTCTGGCCGTTCTACGCGATCCTGCGCGCCTTCACGTCGAACTTCCTTGGCATCGATGCCAAGCTGTGGGGCGTGCTGGCGATGTTCACGTCGATCCTGCTGCTGTTCTTCCTGCCCTGGCTCGACAAGTCGCCGGTCCGATCGGGCGCGTACCGCCCGCTATTCAAGCGCTTCTTCTGGCTGCTTCTGCTCGATGTCGCCATTCTCGGCTATTGCGGCGGTTCGCCGGCCGAGCCGCTCTATGTCGCGCTGTCGCAGCTCGCCACGGCTTATTATTTCGCGCACTTCCTGATCATCCTGCCGCTGGTCTCCAAATATGAGACCCCGCTGCCGCTGCCGAATTCGATTTCGGAAAGCGTGCTGCACGGCGAGAAGCGGGAAGCAGCGCCCCTCGGCCAGACGGCCGCGGCGAATTAAGGGGGTAAGGTTTCATGATCCGTTGGATTGCCCGTGTCGTTGGCGCTGCATTCGTCCTCGCCGTACTTTGGGCCTTCGGCACCACCCTCGCGACCAATCTCCAGTCGCCGCCCGCGCCGACCGCCGAACATGAATTCCACCGCCATCCGAAGGAGGTGGCGTTCGCTTCCGACGGGCCGTTCGGCAAGTTCGACAAGCAGCAGGTGCAGCGCGGCTTCCAGGTCTACAAGGAAGTCTGCTCGGGCTGCCACAGCCTGACCCGCGTCTCGTTCCGCGACCTTCACCAGCTCGGCTATGAAGAGGCCGAGGTGAAGGCGATCGCCAACCAATGGCAGGTCGAGGTCCCCAGCGTGAACCCGGAGACCGGCGAGCCGGCGACCCGCAAGGCAGTCCCGTCGGACTATTTCCCGTCGCCCTACGCCAATGAAACGGCGGCGCGTGCGGCCAACAACAATGCCCTTCCGCCCGACCTGTCGTTGATGGCCAAGGCCCGTCACGATGGCCCGGCCTACATCTATTCGATCCTCACCGGCTATCAGAACCAGCCGGCCGAGCTGCTCAAGAAGTTCCCGGCGGCGAAGACGCCTCCGAGCCTTCATTACAATCCCTATTTCGCCAATTTGAACATCGCCATGCCACCGCCGCTGACCAGCGAAGGTCAGGTGACCTACGCTCCGGGCAATCCGAAGCCGACGGTCGATCAGATGGCGAAGGACGTCGCCGCCTTCCTGATGTGGACAGCCGAGCCCAACCTGCAGGGCCGCCACAAGACCGGCTTTGCGGTGCTCGCCTTCCTGATTGTGGCGACTATCCTGGCCTATCTCAGCTACCAGAACATCTGGGCCGAGGCGAAGCGCAAGGTGGCGCCGGTTGGTCCGTTGGATCCAGTGAACAAGGCCAAGCGGACCCGCGCCAGCAAAAAGGCCGGGATCGACGAATAAGCGAGGTTGCAGTGACCAGCGTCCAAGTTGAATTGAGGGCGCTGGTCCGCACCATCCCGGACTTTCCCAAGCCCGGCATCCAGTTCCGCGACATTACGACGCTGCTGCTCGATGGCAGCGGTTTTGCGCGCACGGTCGAGGCGCTGGCCGATACGGTCGAGGGGCCGATCGATCTGGTCGCGGCGATCGAAGCGCGGGGTTTTGCCATCGGTGGCGCGCTGGCGGTGAAGCTGGGGGCGGGGCTCCTGCTGATCCGCAAGGATGGCAAGCTGCCCGGAGCGACCATCGCCGAGGATTATGCGCTCGAATATGGCACCGACCGGCTGGCGATGCATGTCGACGCCTGTGCGCCGGGCGCGAGGGTGTTGATCGTCGATGATTTGCTGGCGACCGGTGGGACGGCGCTGGCCGCAGCGCGGCTGATCAAGCGGGCGGGGGGAGAAATCGTCGGCGCGCGCTTCGTGATCGATCTACCCAACCTTGGCGGCAGCAAGGCGCTGTCTGAAGCGGCCATTGATGTAGCGAGCCTGTTCGCCTTCGAAGGGCACTGAGTCGGCCACGCGACTGAACGGCGCTTGAACGGTTCACAGCCGGTTCAATCGACGAGGCGCAAGGCTTTTTCCGACTCCAGTGGATTCGGAGAAACATATGTTAGCGTACCCACTTCGCGTGACGGCCCTGGCATTTGCCGCCGTGGTTGGCCTTTCGGCCTGCACCTCACCCTATGGCTATAGCGGTGTCTCGATGGGCGTCGGCAACGCCGGCTATTACGACCCCTATTATGGTGGATACGGCTATGGCGCCGGCTATGGTTATGGCGGCGGCTATGGCTATCCCGGCTACAGCCTCGCTTATGCGCCCTACTGGGGCTGGTATGACGACTTCTACTACCCCGGCACCGGCTATTATGTGTACGATCGTCACCACCACAAGCATCACTGGACCGACGCACAGCGCCGCTATTGGCAAGCCCGGCGCGACCGCGCCCTCGCGACCGGCACCACCAGCCAGCCCGTCGTGATCCGCGACAATTGGCGCGACTTCACTCGCGACCAGTCGCGCATGCGGAGCAACCGCGTTGCGCGCCAGCAAAGCGCCACTGGAAGTTCCACCGTGGACACCGAGGGCCAGCAGCTCGGCCAGCCGGTCCATGTCGATCGGCAGCATGAGCGCGTGGTTCGTACCGAAAACACCACGACCTCGGCTCGCGTGGACCACGACACCAGCCGCGCCCAGCGCTCGGTCGCTCGCCAGGAACGCCAAACGGCCCGCGAGAGCCGTCGGTCCGAAATGCGCGCCGACCGGTCCAGCCGCGGCAACGGCCGGGCCAACAGCAGCGCAAGCGAGGATTAGGCTTGGGCGGCTTCAGGCCGCCTCTGCATCATCACGATCGAGGTGAAGCGCATCACAGGGACATCGTCCTGATTGGTGACGGTGTTTTCGCTGCGGATGACGCCGATGTGCGGTTTGGAGCGTGACGGGATGCTCTCGATCACCTTGCCGCGGACCGTCAGACGATCGCCGGGATAGACCGGCTTCAGCCAGCGCAGCTCGTCAATCCCCGGCGAGCCGAGTCCGGCCTGTTCGGTATCGACCACATGGCGGGCGATGACCGCCATGGTCATGGCGCAGGTATGCCAGCCCGATGCGGCCAGCCGGCCGAAATGCGTCCTGGCCGCTGCCTCGTCGCTTAGGTGGAATGGCTGAGGGTCATATTTGCGGGCGAACTCGAGCACTTCATCGCGGGTCACGTCATAATGGCCGAACAGCGTCTCGGCGCCGACTTCACAGTCTTCGAAGTATATCATGCGTCCCTAATCGCCGCTTTGGCCGCCCAAAGAAAGTGGCAAAATGAAACTTTGTGTGCCCGCTTGGCGGACCGCAAGTCGCCGGTCTAGGGATGAGCAGTGGCGACGACGGGCAAATATCGCTGGCATCCGCGGCTGATCGAGGCCGCCACGGCCTTGCATGAAAATCGCCTCGACGTCGCCGAGCGGCTGCTGAAGCCGCATCTCAAGGAAGACCCGTTCGACGCCAAGGCTATCCGGATGCTGGCCGAGCTCGCCTGGCGCATCGGAAGGATGCGCGACGCCGAAAATCTGTTGAGGAGGGCAATCGAGATTGCGCCAGGCTTCACCGCCGCCCGCGCGCAGCTGGCGCTGGTGCTGGGACGCATGGGCCGGCCGGCCGAGGCTCTACCGCTACTCGACCAGCTGTTCGAACAGGACGGCGAGCAGGTCGGGCATCTCAATCTCAAGGCGGCGACCGTTGCCCGGCTGGGCGATTTCGATGAGGCGATCCAGCTTTATGAGGGCGTGCTGGCCAAAGCGCACAACCAGCCTCGCGTGTGGATGAGCTATGGCCACATGCTGAAGACCGTTGGCCGCCAGGCGGAAGGTATCGACGCCTATCGCAAGGCGATCGAGCTGCAGCCTGCGCTGGGCGAAGCCTGGTTCAGCCTCGCCAATCTCAAGACAGTCAAATTCGACGATGCAGACGTTGCCGCGATGCGATCCGCGCTGGCTGGGTCAGATCTCAGCGACGAGGACCGCTTCCACCTAGATTTCGCGATGGGCAAGGCGATGCACGACGCAGGGCGTGCGGACGAAGCCTTCGCCCATTTCGCCGCCGGCAATGCGCTCAGGCGAAAAGGCCAGCCATATGACAGCACAGCCACCTCGGAGGCGGTCGACAAGGCGATCAAGACATTCAGTCGGGAAGCATTCGCCGAACGCCGCGGCGGATGCGACGCGCCGGACCCGATCTTCATCGTTGGCATGCCGCGCGCCGGATCGACGCTGGTGGAGCAGATATTGTCTTCGCACTCGCTGGTCGAAGGGACGTCGGAGCTATCCGACTTGCCGGCACTGGCGCGGAAAAGCGATGGCTATCCCGGTTCGACGCTGAAATTGACGGAGGTCGAGCGCATCGCGCTGGGCGAGGAATATTTGAAGCGGGTGTCGGTGCAGCGGCGAACGGAAAAGCCGTTGTTCATCGACAAGCTGCCCAACAACTGGCTCTACGTACCGTTTATCCACCTGATCCTTCCGAACGCCAGGATCATCGACGCCCGGCGGCACCCGCTCGGCTGTTGCTTTTCCAACTTCCGGCAGCACTTTGCCCGCGGCCAGCCCTTCACTTACGACCTCGCCGATCTTGGCCGATACTATTCCGACTATGTGCGGCTGATGGCGCATGTCGACACCGTGCTTCCGGGCCGCGTCCATCGCGTGATCTACGAACGGATGGTCGATGATACCGAAGCCGAGATCCGGGCAATGCTGGCTTATCTTGGATTGGAATTCGAGCCTGCCTGCCTCAACTTCCACGAAACCGAGCGCGCGGTAAGGACAGCGAGTTCGGAGCAGGTGCGGCAGCCGATCTACCGCGAAGCAACTGCGGAATGGCAGCGATATGAGCGGCATCTGGATCCGTTGAAGGAAGCACTCGGCGACGTTTTGGCATGCTATCCCGGGGTGCCCGCGTCGTTTTTGCAACGCTAATTCGCTAATCCGACTTTTTGGTCCGCTCCCGCAACGGATTGCCGTTGACAAGTTTATTTCCCTCTGCCGCTATTCCGTCACATAAGTCTCGAGGGGGCACTGATGACTGACCGGACGTTTCGCGCAATCCGCTTTGGCCGCGCGCTGACCCTGGGCCTGCTTGCAAGCACTGCCTTTGTCCAACCCGCCTTTGCGCAGGATACAGGTGCCGCGCAGGGACCCGTCGCGCAGCCGGCTCCCTCAACTGCCCAAGCGACCGAAGACGAAAATGACAATGTCATCGTCGTCACTGCCACCAAGCGCGAGGAAAACCTCCAGGACGTCCCGGTTAGCATCCAGGCAATCGGCACCAAGCGGCTCGACCAGCTCAATATTTCCAACTTCGAAGACTATACAAAGCAGCTTCCGTCGGTGTCCTACCAGACCGCGCAGCCAGGCGTGACGGTGGTATATATGCGCGGCGTGGCATCAGGCGGCGACGGCAACCACTCGGGCTCCCTGCCGTCGGTCGGCAGCTACCTTGACGAACAGCCGATTACGACCATTGGCGGAACGCTTGACGTCCACATCTACGACATTGCCCGGATCGAAAGCCTCGCCGGCCCACAGGGCACGCTATATGGCGCATCGAGCGAAGCGGGCACTATCCGCATTATCACCAACAAGCCCGAGCTTGGCATCACCGCTGGCCGTGTTGACGGCGAGATCAACAAGGTCGCGCATGGCGGTTGGGGCGGCAAGCTCGACGGAATGCTCAATATTCCGATCACCGATCGGATCGCGCTCCGCGGAGTCGCCTTCTACGAGAAGGACGCCGGCTTCATCGACAATATCCACGGCGAGCGCACCTATTACGACGACGAGGATTTTGACGGCGACGACATCCCCAACTTCACCATCACCAACGACGGCCTGGAAGAGAAAAACTTCAATGACCAGCGGATCTATGGCGGCCGCGCCGCGCTGAAGATCGACCTTGACGATAATTGGACGGTCACCCCGACCATTTTTCACCAGAATCTCAAGGCCGACGGCAACTTCACCTTCGATCCCGAGCTAGGTCATCTCAACATCGACCGCTTCTTCGACGAGGTGCGTAAGGACAAGTTCACCCAGGCCGCGCTGACCGTCGAAGGCAAGATCGCCGATTTCGACATCACCTATGCGGGCGCCTACCTTGACCGGAAAACGTTCACGCATAGCGACTACACCGACTATGCCGACCAATATGACCAGTTGTACGCGGCTTATGGGGGCCTCGGCTATTTCTATTACCAGGACGCTGCGGGCAACAATATCGACCCGGCCCAGCACATTTTTGGCACCGACCATTTCAAGAAGCTGAGCCAGGAACTCCGCGTCGCTTCGCCAGCCGACAAGCCGTTCCGGGTGATCGCCGGCGCATTCTATCAACGCCAGTCGAACCTGATCCACCAGGACTATGTGATCGACAACCTCGATCCGCTCCTGTCGGTGAATGGCTTTCCCGAAACATTGTGGCTGACCCAGCAAAAGCGCGTCGACAAGGACTATGCGCTATTCGGCGAAGCCAGCTACGACTTAACCCCCCAGATCACGCTGACCGCCGGCGGCCGATTGTACAAGTTCGACAATACGCTGATCGGCTTCTTCGGCTTTGGGCGGAATCCAACGGACGGCGGTGACGGGCCATTTTCCGGATCGCCTCCCAACGCCGCGGGCAGCAACCGCACGGGCGTAGCGCAATGCTGGACCGTGAGCGGAGAGCGGCTCTTTGACCGCGACACCAACACCTACGCGAGCGATCGGACGCTCTTGCCGCCAGAAGTGTCTGGCGGTCCCTGTACCAACCTTGGCGACTTCAAGAACGGCAAGGTGGTCCCCAAGCGCGTCAAGGACAGCGGCTTCATTCACCGCCTCAACGGCACCTGGAAGCCAAACGACGACCTGATGTTCTATGCGACCTGGTCGCGTGGTTTCCGCCCCGGCGGTATCAATCGCCGCGGTGATATCCCGCCCTATGACGCGGACTTCCTGAGCAATTGGGAACTCGGCTGGAAAACGACGCTGGCCGATGGGCGGCTGCGGTGGAACGGCGCAATCTATCACCAGAAGTGGGAAAAATTCCAGTTCAGCTTCCTGGGAGCCAACAGCTTTACGGAGATTCACAACGGCACCGATGCCAAGATCAACGGCGTCGAGACCGACCTTGCCTATAGCTACGAAGGCCTCTCACTGACCGCGTCAGCGGCCTACACCGACGCCAAGACGAGCGGGAATATCTGCGGCGGTGTCGACGATACGACCGATGATTGCAGCCTGAGCTTCATCTCGGTGCCGAGCGGCCGCCGTCTGCCAATCACACCCAAGTTCAAGGGCGCTGCGACAGGTCGTTATACGTGGCATGTGTTCGATGACGCGAAAGCGCATGTGCAGGCCGGCATTGCGTACCAGGGATCTGCCCCGGCAACGCTGCGCACGCTGATTGCGATCGTCGGGGCGCCGCCGACAATCCAGGATCCCAACACTTGGCTGGGCAAGGTCAAGGGCTCGACCGTGTTCGACCTCTCGGCCGGTATTGACTGGTCGAGGTGGTCAGCGGAACTTTATGCCGCGAACCTGTTCGATGCGGATGTCGAGCTGACCCGCGGCGTCGCATGCGGCAGCTGCATGCGCACGCTGATCGTGCCCGGCCAGCCGCGCACGATTGGGCTACGCCTGGGGGCCAAATTCTAGCGAGGAGGGGTTATGTCTCGTCCATTCACGCTGATAGCGGCCATCATCTTCGGACTGATGGCACTGGTCCACGTCTATCGGATCATGACCCACTTCCAGGTCACCGTTGGCACTCATGAGATCGCCCAGAGCGTCAGCTGGATCGCGGTGGCCGTGACCGGAGCCCTCAGCATCGGGCTATTCCGCGAAGCGCTGCGCTAGACGTTGAACTTGAAGTGGAGGACGTCGCCGTCCTTCACGACATATTCCTTGCCTTCCTGCCGTAGCTTGCCGGCATCGCGCGCCCCGGCCTCGCCATTCAGCGCGATATAGTCGTCATAGGCGATGGTTTCGGCGCGAATGAAGCCGCGCTCGAAGTCAGTATGGATTTCCCCGGCGGCCTGGGGCGCCTTGCCGCCTTTTTCCACGGTCCAGGCGCGCGCCTCCTTGGGACCGACAGTGAAGAAGGTGATGAGGTGCAGCAGGTCGTATCCGGCGCGGATGACGCGGGCGAGGCCGGTTTCATGCAGGCCCATTTCCTCGAGGAAGGCCAGCCGCTCGTCCATGTCCATGGTGATGAGGTCGGCTTCGATTGCGGCCGACACGACGACCGCTTCGGCGCCTTCGCCATGAGCCTTGTCGAACACCCGCTGCGATTGCTCGTTGCCGCCGGCCGCTTCATCCTCGTTGACGTTGCAGACGTAGAGCACCGGCTTGGCGGTCAGCAGCTGCGCCTGAGCGAAAACCCGCGCTTCCTCATCGTCCCTGGGCCTGGTGAGGCGCGCCGGCTTGCCCTCGCGCAGCAGGTCGAGCGCCTGGCTCAGCACGGACGCGGCGATCTTCGATTCCTTGTCGCCCTGCTGGCCGCGCTTGACCAGGTTGGGGACACGCTTCTCCAGGCTTTCGAGATCGGACAGAAGCAGCTCGGTCTCGACCACTTCGGCGTCCGCGATCGGATCGACCTTGTTGGAGACATGCTGGATGTCGTCGTTCTCAAAACAGCGCAGGACATGGACGATTGCATCCACCTCGCGGATGTTGCCGAGGAACTGGTTGCCGAGGCCTTCGCCCTTCGACGCGCCCTTCACCAGCCCAGCGATATCGACGAACGCCAGCTGGGTTGGGATGATCTTGGCCGAGCCGGCGATGGCCGCCAGCCGGTCGAGCCGCGGATCGGGAACCGCGACCTGGCCGACGTTCGGCTCGATCGTGCAGAAGGGATAGTTGGCCGCCTGCGCCGCCTGCGTCTCGGTCAGCGCGTTGAAGAGGGTCGACTTGCCGACGTTCGGCAGGCCGACGATACCGCATTTAAAGCCCATGGGTCGTCCTGAAGGGAAAGCTGAGCGCCGCCCTTAGACGGGCTTCAGGCAAAATTGAAGCTGATGCTGAGCCGGTCTGCCTTGGCCTGGCCCGGCAGCACTTCGTGCCGGAGCCAGCTTTCCCACATCAGCAGCAACCCAGGCTGCGGATCCACCGTGACGAAGGTGCGCAGATCCTCCGGCGCATCGGCCTTGCGGATCGGCGCCGCCATCATCTGCGGAAGTCTGGGATCTTCGAAGCGGATGACGCCGCTGCCCTTGGGCGCTTCGACGTAAAACGTGCCCGACAGGATCGAATGGGGGTGGATATGGCCGGCGTGGTGGCCGCCGGGCTTCAAGAGGTTGACCCACAGGCTGTCGAGCCTCGGCTTGCGGCCGAGATCGAAGGCCAAATCGCCGGCGAAGCCTGCCGCATGGCGCGACAGCAATTTGCGAAGGTCGTCAAACGTGGGGTCGCGCTGCGGCAGGTCGTTCAACGAGGCATAGCTGGTGTAACCGCGATAGCCCTTGTCGCGGCTCCAGCGGCGGCCTGCCGCGTCGTCCGTGGCGAGCGTCCTGATCGAATGCGCCAGCTCGCCGAGCAGCGCGTCATCGTCGATTGACGCTTGATAAAGGTGCGTGGCGAAGAGAGTGCGAACAGCCATGCTGGTCGCTTAGCCTCTTGCGCTTGGCCTCGCGAGAGGCTTTGAACCCTGGGGCAGGCCAGGGGGACCGAATTGGCATTCAAGCTTCAATCCGCCGACGACATGTTTCCGACGCCCCTGCTGCGCTTTGAGGTCGCTGATGCCGACAAGCTCAATCGCGCCCTGCTCAAGGAAATCGCCCAGCGCCAGGCTGCCGAGGGTGGGATGACCAAGAGCAATCGCAAGGGCTGGCATTCGGAAAGGGACCTGTTCGAGCGCAAGGAACCTGCGCAATCGACGCTGGCGCAATTGATCCTTCGAATGCTGGCGCAATCGACGAAGCAATTCGCTCCGCAAACCGATTTCAACAATATCGATCTGGTCGCCGACGGCTGGATCAACGTCAATCCGCGTGGCGGCTATAATTCCCCGCACGACCATATCGGCAGCTTTTGGTCCGGCGTCTATTACGTCCGCGTACCGCAGGCCGATGAAGGGCAGGGCGGCGCGATCGAATTCCTGGCGCCGCACAGGCCCTTGCCGAGCGGCGGGATTATCGAAGCGCCGATCACTGCCCAGAAGATCATCGTCAAGCCCCAGCCGGGCCAGGTGCTGATCTTTCCCGCTTATCTCGTCCATTGGGTGCATCCCAACGACAGTGATGAAGATCGCATCACGATTGCGTTCAACGGGCATTTCCGGCGGCGGCAACATCCCGCGTTGGCGAGAAAGAAATGAGTTTCAAGCTTGCTCGCGTCGAGACGATTTCCCCCCGGGATTATGCTTCGCCGAGCCGCCGCGCCACCTCGCTCATGAAGCGGACGTCGTCACCATCGGCCAGCCATTCGGCCTCCGCCGCGATCGCTCCGAGCAAGTCGGACAACGGCTCCATTTCGCTCTTCGCATAATTGCCCAGTACGTGAGGCGTCACCCGGTCCTTGTGGCCGGGATGGCCAATGCCGATCCGCACTCGGCGGAAATCCGGCCCGAGCGAGGCATTGATCGAGCGAAGACCATTGTGGCCGGCGAGGCCCCCGCCAGTGCGCACCTTCACCTTGAAAGGCGCAAGGTCGAGCTCGTCGTGGAAGGCGGTGAGCGCGCCTTCGTCCAGCTTGTAGAATTTGAGGGCCTGCTGAACCGCGTCGCCACTGTCGTTCATATAGGTTTGCGGTTTCAGCAGCAGGATCTTGTGGCGGCCGATCCGGCCTTCGCTGGCGAGAGCCCGGATTTTCTTCTGCCACGGGCCGAACCCATGCACCTCGGCAATGGCGTCGACGGCCATGAACCCGACATTATGGCGATGGAGCGCATATTGCGCCCCCGGATTGCCGAGGCCTGCCCAGATCTGCATGGCCCGCGTCCTGCCAGCAAAAACGCCCACCCCGCAAGCGGGATGGGCGTCCTTGTTCGATTGGCTTGAGGGAAGCTTAAGCTTCTTCGCCGCCTTCGGCCGCGGCTCCGGCTTCGCCTTCGCCTTCGCCCTCTTCCTCACCGACGGTCGGGACCTCGCCCTCAGGCGCGGCCTCTTCCTCGGTCTGCTTCATTGCCGACGGTGCGACGATGGTCGCGACGGTGAAGTCTTCGTCTTCATTCGCCGGCTTGGCGCCCTTGGGCAGCTTGACCTGGCTGATGTGAATCGAATCGCCGATTTCCAGCCCGTCGAGCGGGATGTGGATCTCTTCCGGAATTTCGGAGGCATCGCAAACCAGGGCCAGGTCGTGGACGACGATATTGAGCACGCCGCCGCGCTTCAGGCCCGGCGAAGCCTCTTCATTGTCGAAGCGGACCGGCACGTTGACGTTGACCTTGCTGTGCTCGCCGATCCGCAGGAAGTCGACATGGATCGGCCGGCTCGTCACCGGGTGGAAATCGACCGCCTTGGGAAGGGTACGGGTCGCCTTGCCGCCGACATCGACCATGACGACGCTATTCATGAAATGCCCCGTGTGGAGCATTTTCGTCAGCAGCTTCTCTTCGACATGGATCGAGAGAGGCTCTTTCTTCTCGCCGTAAACCACGGCGGGGACCCGGCCATCGCGACGCAGTGCACGGGAGGCTCCCTTGCCAGCCCGATCGCGCGCTTCGGCGGGCAGCGTTAGCTGTTCGCTCATTTCGCTTGTTCCTTCTGAGTTTTCCTTGCCCCGCCACGCCTCCAGGGATGACCATGGGTGGGCAAGCGCGCGCCTATACGGGCGCGACCCCCTTTTGGCAAGGTTGTCGGGTCAGCTGACGCGGGTGGCGGTAATGCCGCGAGCGGCCAGCCAGTGCTGTACGCTGTCCTTGCCGGCGAGATGGCCCGAACCTACCGCGACGAATACGACGCCGGGCTGCTCCAGCCGGTCGGAAATCCATTGGCCCCACCGCGCGTTTCGGTCGGCGATCAGAATCCGGTAGGCGACCGGCGATTTCTCCTCGAAACCGGCCAGCATGCTTGAAAAGGCGCCCGTATCACCCTTGGTCCAGGCGCCGAGCAGGTCGTTGAGTGTGATCGCCGCCGCGGCCGCGGCCATGGTCGAACCGGTCGGAGGCGGAGCCGGAATCCGGGCCATTGTATTGAGCTGTTCCTCGAACCCCTCGAGCCCGGCAACCGGCTTGCCTGAATCCTCTGCGAGCCGGCGAAGCACCGCGTCGGCGCCATTTTCCACCGAAAGACCGATTGCGCGGCCCTGGCGCATCGCATTCTGCGTCTGGGCCATGAACGGTTTAATGCGGCGCGACCCATCGGCCGCGACTTCCGTCACCTCCGCGTCTGCGGCCGCCTGCAGCTTGGTCCCATCTTCCGGGACTATGGTTTCCAGAACCAGTTCGCCAGATTCGTCGAAGGCGGCGCGAACCCTGTCGCCAAACCATGCGGTCCGTTGATCGAGCGTGTGGAACGTGCCGAACAAATAGATGGTGGTGTCCAAATCGCGGATTTCCCACATCGCCGGGGTCGCACGAATCAGGGCAGGGGCCGGAATGGCCGGCATTGGCGCAGCCTGGATCGGGCAAGCAATCGACGCGAGCAGCAGCGCAAGTGCGCTCGCTCCCTTGGCGAAATGCCGTTTCGCGGACGCGTTCCGCCCGCTGCTAAATCGAATCCAACTCACTGGCGACCCCCCGCCGTTTGAGGTCTAACTAGTTGGGCAATAATGGTTAACGGTCAATAAACCCAGCGAGGAATTCACCTGATTTGCGACGAGTTGAGCCCTGAGGCGGTGGATTATTGGACCCGTGTGACCTTGAGGCCGTCTTTCTGCAGCAGGCTGACTACCGATTGATCGCCAGCAAGATGGCCGGCACCCACTGCGACCAGCACCGTTCCTGGCTTGTCGAGCCGGCCGCGAACCCAGCGGGCCCAATTGGCATTGCGGCGAACCAGCAACGCGTCTCTGAGCTCGGCTGCGTCGCTGAGGTCGGCATTGAAGGTCTTGGCGATTTCCTTGACGTTGCCGCTCGTCCATGCGCGCAGCATCCCGTCGAATTCGCCCTTCATCGAGGAAGCGTCCTCAACCACGGCGATCAGGAACTTTCGCTGAGAATCCTCTGACAGCCTGTCGAAAAAGCCGAGCTGCTCGGCATTGGTTTCGAGCTGGTCGATCGGCTTGCCGCCGTCCTCGAATTGCTTCTTGAGCGAGGTCTCGACGCCCGAACCCGGATCCAGGCCAAGATCCTTGAACTGGACGCTTAGCAACAGGAAGGCCGCAGCCCAGGTTTCCATCTTGTCGAGCACCTGGACCGGGATGCCCGACTTGGCGATCGCCGTTTCCAGGGCAGCCTTGTTGGCGGTCGGTACCCGCGCGGACAGCGGCGGCAAGCCTTCTGACGTGGCCAGCTTGAACAATTCGCCGATCGTCGCTTCAGGATGCTTTTCGTCGACCACCGTCTCGACCACCAGCATGTCCGCTCCGGTCGCGGCCTTGTCGAACGCGGGGCTACGCCATTTCGTGCCAGGCGGCAGCAGGTGGATCGTTCCGAACAGGTAGATCGTCGTGTCGCTGTCGGCGACTTTCCACAGGGCGGGGCTTGCCGGCTTGGGGCCGGCGGCGGGCGCCGCGCAGGCGGTGGCGGCAATTGCGCTGAAGGCGGCCAGCTTGTGGCCAAGACGCTTTAACAGGCTCATGGTTTTTCCAAACTCCAGTCGTTTCCCGGGAAGGTAGGTACGAGGGCGGCGCTCGTCCACTTGCCGATGGCGAAATCATCCGCCAAAGCCCCCGAACAGTTTCTTAACGGGAATGCCAAAAACGTGAGCCTTAGCTTCCAGGACCTGATCCTGACCCTGCATCGCTATTGGGGCGAGCAGGGCTGCGTCATCCTGCAGCCCTACGACATGGAGATGGGCGCGGGGACGTTCCATCCGGCGACCGTGCTGCGGGCGCTTGGGCCAAATCCGTGGAAAGCTGCCTATGTCCAGCCGTGCCGACGGCCGACCGACGGGCGCTATGGCGAAAATCCCAACCGGCTGGGCCATTATTACCAGTACCAGGTGATGCTGAAGCCGAGCCCGGACAATCTGCAGCAGCTCTATCTCGGCTCATTGGACGCGATCGGCATCGACCCGCTCAAGCATGACATCCGGTTCGTCGAGGACGATTGGGAAAGCCCGACGCTCGGCGCCTGGGGCCTGGGCTGGGAGGTATGGTGCGATGGGATGGAAGTGACCCAATTCACCTATTTCCAGCAGGTGGGGGGGTTCGACTGCAAGCCGGTTTCGGGCGAGCTGACCTACGGGCTTGAGCGGCTGGCGATGTACATCCAGGGCAAGGACAATGTCTTCGACCTCTCCTTCAACAACGACGGCGTAACCTATGGGGACGTTTTCCTGGAGAATGAGCGCGAAATGTCGAAATGGCATTTCGAAGTTGCCGATACCGACCGGCTGTTCGAACAGTTCAAGCAGGCGGCGGCGGAGAGCGAAAACAGCCTGAAGGCCGGTGTGCCAATCGCGGCCTATGAACAGGCGATCAAGGCCAGCCATATCTTCAATACACTGCAGGCGCGGGGCGTGATCTCGGTTGCCGAGCGGCAGGCCTATATCGGCCGGGTGCGCGATCTGGCGAAGGGCGCGTGCGGGGCGTGGATGACGCACATGGGGTATGAGGCGTGAGCGCAGATTTCCTGCTCGAGCTGCTGTCGGAGGAGATCCCCGCCCGGATGCAATCCAGGGCGCGCAACGACCTTGCCCGGATGTTCGCGGAGAGTTTGGCAGAAGCGGGCCTTCGCCACGAGGGCATCACTACTTATTCGACACCGCGGCGGCTGGCCTTGATCGCCAGGGGGCTACCCCAATCGACCGAGGCCGTCAGCGAGGAGCTTAAGGGTCCGCGGACGTCGGCGCCGCCCCAGGCCCTCGAAGGCTTCCTGCGCAAGACCGGTCTCAAGCAGGACCAGCTTCAGGACCGTGACGGCACCTGGTTCGCGGTGGTCGAACGGCCCGGCCGAGCAACCGGCGGCGTGCTGGCCGAAGCCGTCGCGACCATCGTGCGCGATTTTCCTTGGCCAAAATCAATGCGTTGGGGCGAAAAATCGACCTCGACTTCGTCACTTCGCTGGGTACGGCCGCTGCACTCGATCGTCGCACTGCTTGGCGAGGAGATCGTCCCGGTCGCTATCGATGGAGTGCCCTGCGGCGCTACCACATTGGGTCATCGCTTCCATCATCCCGGACCGATTACGATCGGCGGAGCGCACGACTATGTCGAGAAATTGCGCGCCTGCCATGTGATCGTCGACCAGGAAGAACGAGAAGCGACCATTCGCGACGGGGCGGCGGAAGCGGCAAAGCAGGCAGGGTTCGCACTTGTGGAGGACGAGGGGCTGGTCATTGAGAATGCCGGCCTGACCTCGTTGCCCGTGCCATTGCTGGGCTCGTTCGACCCCGCCTTCCTCGAAGTGCCCGAGGAGGTGATCCAGCTCACCGCCCGCATCAACCAGAAATACTTCGTGATGCGGGACGGGCAGGGGAAACTGGCGCCGCGCTTTGTCTGCGTCGCCAACATCGACGCCAATGACGGCGGCGAAGCCATTGTTGCCGGCAATGAGCGGGTTCTGGCCGCACGGCTGGCCGATGCCCGATTCTTCTGGGAGCATGACCTCAAAGCTCCGCTCGCGGAGCAAGCGCGGAAGCTCTCGGGCATCGTTTTCCACGAAAAGCTCGGCACCGTTGCCGAGAGGGTCGAGCGCGTTGCCAAGCTAGCGCGCTGGCTGGCCGAGGAAGGGATCGTCAAGGGTGGCGACGCCGACCAGGCCGAGCGCGCCGCGCGCCTGGCCAAGGCCGATCTCGTCACCGGCATGGTCGGCGAGTTTCCCGAGTTGCAGGGCGTAATCGGCGGCTATTTGGCTCGCGCGCAAGGTGAGCCGGATGCCGTCGCCGACGCCATTCGCGACCATTACAAGCCCGTCGGGCCGGGCGATGGCGTGCCGATCTCGCCGGTGACAGTCGCTGTCAGCCTGGCGGACAAACTTGACACGATTTGCGCCTTTTTCGGCGTTGATTTGAAGCCCACCGGCTCGAAAGATCCCTTTGCACTCCGCCGCGCAGCGATTGCCTCCATCGAACTGATTATCCGCAACGGGCTGAGAGTGGGGCTGACCCAGGCCGTGCGCGGATCGCTTGCCATTCGCGCCGGACAATCGCGTGAGGCCGATGCCGCCCACCGGCTCGACCGTGCCGCGCCCGAGATTCTCGAATTTTTTGCCGACCGGCTAAAGGTGCAACAACGCGACGCTGGCGTGCGGCACGACTTGATCGATGCGGTGTTTGCGCTTGGCGGCGAGGACGATCTGGTAAGGCTGTTGGCGCGCGTGAAGGCGCTGCAGGGCTTTGTCGAGAAGCCTGAGGGCGCCAATTTGCTCGCCGGCTACAAGCGTGCGGCCAATATCCTCAAGAAGGAGAAGTGGGACGCCAAGGCCGCGTCGTCCGCCGCGGCCGACGCGGACGAGCAGGCCTTGGTCGATGCGCTAGACAATGCGCAGCCGCATGCCGCCGAGGCAGTCGAGCAGGAGGATTTCACCGGTGCGATGGAGGCGCTTTCAACCCTTCGCCGTCCGATCGACGCATTCTTTGACAAGGTGACAGTCAATGACCCGGATGCGGGGCTACGAGCACGCCGGCTGAACCTGCTCGCGCGATTCCGCGATGCGGTTCACACGGTCGCGGATTTCTCGAAGATCGAAGGCTAGCTGGCGCTAGGGGACCGGATCGTCAGCGCGCGCCTCGGCAATCGGCCGATCCCTGTCCTTGATTGCCGCTTCCCGCAGGGAATCCCGTTCCCGCCATTCCTTCTCACGCTCGGCAAGATTGAGTTCCAACTGTTCGCGACGCTCCTGCTCGTTGCGGAAGCGATGCTTCCACTTGCGACCACCGCCCGTGAAAATGAAGCCGCCGATAAACAGGCCGAGCAAGAAGACGAGCCCGACGATGATCCACTGATCGGTGGAGAATTGCAGCATGTCGATCACCCTGAATGAATTACCGGTGCATCAACCGCCGTTGCGGCTCTTTCGTTCCCGAAACGAGGACCGCCGCCGCTCCCTTGAGGAAGCGACGGCGGTTTCCCCACCCCCGAAGCGAGCCCGCTTTGGTCAATGTCCCCCGGACATTGACGCCGCGAGGCTTACTGCTTGAGCAGATTGTCGCTGATCGAGCAGGCCGCCGGACCCAGGATGACGATGAACAGGGTCGGCAGGATGAACAGGATCAGCGGGATGGTCATGATCGCCGGGAGGCGGGCGGCCTTTTCCTCGGCGCGCATCATCCGTTCGTTGCGGAATTCCGCCGACAGCACACGCAACGCGGAAGCCAGCGGAGTACCGTATTTCTCGGTCTGGATCATGGTCGTGACCACGCCGCGGATCGATTCAAGGTCGACGCGGGTCGCCAGATTCTCGAACGCCTGGCGGCGCTCGCTGAGGAAGCCCAGTTCGATCGCCGTGAGGCCGAATTCGTCGCCCAGTTCGGGATAGGCCTTTCCCAGCTCCTTGGCGACGCGGTTGAATGCTGCGTCGACGGTGAGGCCGGCTTCGGCGCAAATTACCAGCAGGTCGAGCGCGTCGGGAAGGCCCTTGCGGACCGCGTCACTGCGCTTCTTGACCTTGTTGCTCAGCCAAAGGTCGGGCGCCTTGTAGCTACCGACCAAGGTCCCGGCGACGAAGGCATATTTCTTGAACCAGGACCAGGTCGGAAAGAAGTCGACCCAATAGATGAGGACGACCGCGCCGATGCCCAGCACGACCGGCAGGACGAAGCGCGCGAAGATGATGAAGAAAGCCAGGTCCTTGGTGCGGATGCCGGCCTGCATCAGGCGGACCTGCGTTTTCTTGATTTGGTCGTCCTGCAGCATCTTGAAGCTGCTGAGGATGCCGCGCACGCGGTCGGCGGCGACATTCTTGTTGGTTATCTTCTTGCGCTTGTTGGTCGAGGCGACAATGCCGGCCTTCAGCTGCTCGCGTCGCTCGTTGAGTGCCTTGACCCGGCGCGCCATCGGATCACGCACGGTCGTGGCAGCATAGATCGCGACTATCACGGCCAGCGTCGCGACCGCGCTAAGAATGGTCGCAACGTAGATTACGTTGACACCGAGGAGCGTAGGACCGGTTGAAGCATCCATCGTTTGTGTTTCCGCTAGATTTCGAAGCTGACCATTTTGGCCATGATGAACACGCCGATGCTCATCCAGCACAGCCCGCCAAGGCCGGCCACCATCAGGCGCTGGTCAGTGAAGAAGCCGCTCATGTAGTGCTGGTTCACCATGTAAACCATTGTGAAGACGATGAATGGCAGCGAGCCGACGATGTAGGCCGAAGCCTTGGATTCCGAACTCATCGCGCGGATCTTGAGCTTCATCTGGGCACGCTTGCGCAGCACGTCCGCCAGGTTCGACAGGGTTTCCGCCAGGTTGCCGCCCGTCTCGCGCTGGATCGCCAGCGTGATGACGAAGAACTGGAATTCAGCAGTGCCGAGGCGGTCGGAAGTCTCCTGGAGCGCGGCCTCCATCGTCCGGCCGATTTTCATCTTGTCGGCAACCGCGCGGAACTCGATGCCCACGGGACCGGTGATTTCCCCGGCGACGATGCCGAGCGTTTCGGTAATCGGAAGGCCCGAACGAAGGCCACGGACCATCAGCTCGATCGCGTCTGGAAAGTTCGAGTTGAACTGGTTGACGCGGCGCTTGATCAGGAACCCCACTGCGAAATGCGGGATCGCTATGCCAGCGAACAGGCCGACGGAGAGGGCCAGCAGGAAAGGCATGCTCTTGATCATCAGCAAGGCAGCGACGAACAGCGTGATGCCTCCCGAAGAAATCATGTATTTACCGAGCGTGATGTCCTTGCCGGTCTGATCCAGCCGGCGCCGCATCATTTCCGGCTTTGGAATGAGCGTCGATGCCCAGCCGTCCACACGGCTTGCACGGGCAGCCATCAGCTTGCGGATCTGCGCCTGGGCATTGGCCGCCAGTACGCCGCCCTCACCATGTCGTTCCTTGATGAGTTCGACGCGGCGCTTGAGCGACTTGCGCGGGTTCGGCCCGCTCATCGCCTGGGATCCAAGCAGGAGCACGCCCAACACGCCGACCGCCACGATGATGATATAGATCATGATCTGTCCGTTCGTCCTGCTTGTCTCAGCGACCGCTGGGGATCTCCCTCACGCGATCGCAGCACTAGTTACGCAGCCTTGTCTTTCGGCTTGCCCAGCATCGACTTCAGATTGTCGACCAGCGATTTCGCGCCTGGAGCGCCCTTGCTGTCCGCGGTCACGCCTTCCTCGCTGGCATGGCTCAGAACCATGTTCGACAGCTGCGTGAAGGGTGCGGCCATCTTGCCGGTCGCGATTTCGGCCATCGGCTTGCCCAGCTTGGCGGCCTGAGCCGCGACCTTGCGGTCGTCCGGGAAAACAATATCGACATCGCGCTCGATGGACTGCTCGAAATCTTTCTTGCTGATTTCGAGAGCGCCACCGGTCGGCACCCGATTGGAAACGACAATTACCTTGGTCTGCGGCGCGTTCGACTTGAGCCAGGCCAGAACCCGGATGGTATCGCGCGTCGCGGCCAGGGTGAGTTCGCTGACCACCACTGCGACATGGGCGTCGTGGACCATATGCGGATACTGGATCAGCATCTGGCGCGGCAGGTCGAGAACGGTTGATTCGAACGCGTTCTTCATCTCCTCCTGGAGCTGGAAGAAGGCGGTGCCGTCGGTGACCAGCGGCTGGTGAAGCGGCGCCTCGGCCGAGAGGACCGAGAGACGCTCGTTGGCGCGGATCATGGCACGCTCGATGAATAGACCGTCGATGCGGCTCGGGTTTTCGATCGCATCGGTCAGGCCGCGGCCGGGCTCGAGGTCGAGCGCCAGAGCGCCGGTGCCAAAGTGAACGTCAAGGTCGAGCAGCGCGGTCGAGCGATGCGACTTTTCACCCATCAGCCAGGCGAGGCTGGTGGCGATTGTCGAAGCGCCGACGCCGCCGCGCACACCGATGACTGCCGTCAACACGTGCGGTTTGTCGGCCTGGGCCTCGCCGCGCGGTCCCGACAGGATCGACTGGGCATGCGCAAAGGTGTCGCGCAGCTGGTCGACCGTGAACGGCTTCAGCAGATAGTCATGGATCCCGCTTGCAACCAGGTCGCGATACAGGCGAACATCGTTGACCTGGCCGGAGGCGATCACGACCGTGCCCGGTTCGCATACCTCGGCAAGGGCATTGATGTCGTTCAGCGGGTCAGCCGATTCCGACAGGTCGACGAACAGGATCGTCGGGCTGGCCGAAACCGACAGGGACTGGACTGCGTTGCGCAGGCCGCCCTTGTTGACCTTCTCAGGCGACCAGCCATGCTCGACCGCAACAGGCCGCAGCATGTCAGCCGTTGCGTCATCGCAAACGAAGGCGGTGAAGGGGTCCCTGAGACCCGCACGCGCTTGGAACGGAGCGTTCATCACTACTTGTCCTTCTTCGTATTGAGTTCCTGCAGGCCCTTGGTGCCGGTCGGAGTCGCATTGCGATAGGACTCGACGGCCTTGGTGGCGGTCCTGGCGTCGCCCAGGCCAGTGCCTTCGCGCCCGTGGACCAGGTCCTCCGGGTTGGCGACCATCGCGGCCAGGTTGGCGTTTACCGAGCAGCCAAAGTTGGACATGCTGGCGTTTTCCAGGTTGGGCTGCGACGGAACCGACCAGTTCGGGCAGTTCGGAACGCTTGCGCGAGTGCGGCTTACAACCACGCGGACAGTGCCAGGCGCGATCTCGCCGGACGTAACCGGCGAGCCATTGCTGACCAGCATGCCGTAGCGGCTGGCAACACGGGCGACATCGGCCCTGGCCTCATAGGCATCGAGCCCATCGACGTAGATGTTGTCGCCGTACCCGAGCTGCAGCGAGTGGAACCAGCCGTCGAGGCGGCCGGCTTCCGATGACGCAAGGGATCCGCCGGGGGCTGACAGGTCAAGCGCATAGTCGGCCCGGCTAACGACCGGGACATTGACGGCTTCGACACCGCGCATCGCCTCGGTCGGACGATCATGGGCACAGGCCGCGAGCGCGGTGGCGAGAGCCAGGAGAGCGAAATGACGGCGCATCGTCTGTTCCTTCCTTTCCGCGAAGCGGATCACAGCTTGAACCCGGGGCTTGCCGGCGCGACAGTCGCGGAGGCAGCACCAGTGATGGCGGGAGCGGGGGCGGCAGGCGCCGGCGCTGAGCCGGACACGCCGCGGTAACTCTGTCCCTCAAGGAACTGATCGCCTGAGGTCGGGGCGCGGTAACCGTTGGTCGGCAACGCGATCTGGTTCGACACCGGCCGTACCAGGTACGGCGTGACGACGATCACCAGTTCAGTTTCCGCGCGGCGATATTTGGTCGAGCGGAACAACGCACCCAGGATCGGCAGGTCGCCGAGGAACGGCGCCTTGTCGACGTTGTTGGTGTTGGCATTGCGCAGCAGGCCAGCGATCATGAAGCTTTGGCCTGAGCCAAGCTCGACCGTCGTTTCCGCGCGGCGGGTCGTCAGAGCGGGGACTTCGAAGCCATTAAGCTTGATCGAGCCCTCATTCGACAGTTCGCTGACTTCCGGACGAACGCGCATCGAGATGCGGCCGTCGGCGAGAACGATCGGCGTGAAGGCTAGACCGACGCCATATTGCTTATACTCGATGGTTACCGAGCCCAGAGCCTGCGAAATCGGCACCGGAAATTCGCCGCCGGCGAGGAAGCTGGCAGTTTCACCCGACAACGCGGTCAGGTTGGGCTCCGCCAGGATGGTCACCAGGCCATCGGCTTCCGACAGGTCGAGCGTGCTGATGATGTCGAGGCCGAACAGCTTGCCGGCAGCGCCAATGGTGGTGCCACCCGCAATTCCACTGACCGTGAACGGGCTGTTGCCGACCGTGCCGGAACCCTGCGAGATTCCGAACTGGAACCCGCTGGTCGAGTCGCGGCTGAAGATATTCATCCCGATCTGCTTCACCAGGCTGCGGCTGACCTCGGCGATTTTCACCTTGAGGGTCACCTGCAGCGGTGTCGCCGAGCGGATCCGGCTCACGACCTGCGTACCCGCGCCGACATAGGCCTGGACGAGACGCTGGGCCTCTTCCACGTCAGCAGGCTGGGCAACGGTGCCGGTCAGCAGCACCAGATTGTTCATCGGCGTCGCCTGGATACTTGCTTCCGGCATCGCCATGCGCAGCATCTCGCCGACCGAGCCGGCATTGGTGCCGACGCGGACATTGGCAGCATATACAACGCGGCCAGAACGATCCGTGGCGTATACGGTCGTCTCGCCCGAACCCTTGCCGAAGATATAGAGCTGGGTCGACGAACGCACCTGCACGTCGGCAATCGAGTCATTGGCGACGAACAAATCGGTCATTGGCGCTGAGAGGCGAACCAGGGTGCCAGTGTTCTGCGACAGGGTCAGCGTCTCCGACGGCCGGGCGGCGCGAGACTGCGCAGCGGCGGGCGTTGCGGCGACGGCGAACGAGCCGAAGCTTAGGGCCAGGGCGGCAAGGGCAGTGCCCATGCGCGCGCGGCGGCGGACGGAGATACTGTTCATCTTAGCGAGCTCCCACCGGAACGACGGTGACTTTATTGCCGCGGGCGACGCGGACGCCGGGACCGGTATATTCCCCGCCCTCGGATGTGCCTGCCTGGCCGGTAACCGCGCGACCCAAAGCGGTCGCGAACTTGGCCATTTGATCCCCAGTCTGTTCGACATCAGACTTGGTCTTGGCGGGCACGCTGCGGCGCTGGAAGCGCGACACGTCGCCGCCGGTGACATAGGTGGTGTTGCTGTCAGCCGGGCGATTGGCGACGGCCAGCAACATCTGGCGCTCCTCGGCCGGGTTGGCGCCAGCAGGCACCTTGACCTCGCCCGAGGCGACCGCCCGCTCAAGCTCGGCCGTATTGTCGGCGATCGAGCGAAGCGACAGGCTCAATGAACCCAGCGACTGGGCGACCATGATCTTCTCCGCGATCCGCGGCGTGGCCTCCAGGGTCACGGTGTTGTATTTCTTGACGACGGTCTTGCCTTCCTCGTCCTTGCTGTCGACCCGCTGGTCGGTGGCAAGCACGCGCAGGTTGCGGATGATTGTTTCCGAAACCTTGAGCGGCGGTCCATCGCCGCCGCCGGCGACGTCCTGGGTCAGGACCATGTCAACGCGGTCGCCCGGGAAGATGAAGCCGGCGTTACCGCCGCTGTCATTTACCGGAACCGTCACGGCGCGCATGCCCGGGCCGAGCGCTGCGGCGAGGAAGCCGCGGTCGTTCGGGCCGACCAGCGTCCCCTTGGTGAGGGGTTGGCCGGCGGTGATCGGATTGCGAACAACCGTGCCAATCAGCTTCTGGACATCGGCCTCAGGCGCGCCTTCCGTGTAGTAGGCGTTCTGCACCAGCTCCTTCGGCCAGGCCTGGAACGTCAGGCTCTCGGCATCGATGATGGTGCCCACGGGCAGCGCCTTGCGGGCGACCAGCACTTTCGGGCCAGCCGGGACCACGGGCGCTGCGTTGGCCTGATCGGCCCCGGCCCCTGCGAACATGTTCTTGGCCATGATGGCGGTAACCACCGCAATGACCAGCGCTCCGACGAGCAGCGCGACTTTCTTGACGTCCATGGCGATTACGCCTCCCCAGTAGGGTCACTCAGTTGCCGAGCGACAATCCGGCAAATTGGTTAAGAAAGCGTTGGGCTAGTAACCACAATCCGCCCACCGCTATGGCGACACCGTACGGAACCTCCGGACGGTCCAGTTTCTTGCGTGCGCGATGCACGCCAACGACGATCAATGTGAGCAGCCCGCCGGCGATCGACATGATGACGATCAGCCGCAGCGTGTCGTAGGGTGTGAACCAAAGCGCGAGCGCTCCGGCCAGCTTGACGTCGCCGCCGCCCATGACGTTCAGATAAAATGCTCCGGCGAAAAACAGGAACACCAGGATCGCGACACCGACCTGCATCGCCGCGTCAGGCCAGAGCGGCACGCCTGCCGCCCACCAATAAACGGGGGCAAGCAAGGCAATGCCGAGATTGAGGCGGTCCGAAATGGTGTAGGTGCGGATGTCGACCACCGCGATCCACAACAGCGCGGCCGCCAGCAATCCAAGCAGCAGAAAGGTGAATCCGACATTCATCATCAAAGCACCTCTAGACGGCGCGCCTTTCCAAACCGTAACCAGCCCGACGGATGGAGCGCACGGATGTCCTGATTGTCGGGGGCGGCATCGCCGGGGCGAGCCTTGCCGCGCGCCTCGCCGCCGACCGTCGCGTACTGATCGTGGAAGCGGAAGATCTTTGCGGCCGGCATGCGACGGGGCGTTCTGCGGCCTTTTGGCAGGCGAGCCTTGGCGGAGACACGCCGGAGCGGCGGCTGAGCCTGGCTTCCAAGCCGATGTTCGATGCCAACTGGCCGGGAGGCGACACGCCCCTGCTGCGTCCGCGAGGAGCGCTTCATTTGACCGGCCCTTGCGGAGAGGCATTCGAGGATCTGGGCGATCTGTCGGGTGAGTATCGGCCGATCCGCGTCGATCGTGCCGCCATCGACCGGCTGATTCCCGGACTTCGCGAACAATGGACTGGCGCCTGGTATGAGGCGACCTGCGCCGACATTGAGGTCGCGGCCTTCCATGACGCCTGCCTGCGCGCGGTCAGGCGCCAGGGGGGAAAAGTCCGAACCGATGCCGCCTTCCTTGGCGCTCAACATCATGGCTCTTCATGGCAGGTGGATACGGGTGCCGGACGGATTGAAGCCGATATTCTCGTCAACGCCGCCGGCGCTTGGGGCGACGAGGTCGCCGAACGCGCCGGAGTCAGGCCGCTTGGCCTGGAACCGCTGCGGCGAACCGTAGTCCAGCTGCGGGTTGGACGCACGGGGCTGCGTGACGTGCCGTTCGTCACCGACAGCCATGAAAGCTTCTATTTCAAGGGCGAAGGCGACAACAGCGTTTGGGTCTGTCCGTTGGACGAGACGCGAGTCGAACCGTGCGATGTGGCGCCCGAAGAAATCGACGTAGCAACCGCGATCGACCGATTCGAGAAAGCGGTCGACTGGCCGGTCGAGGCGGTCGAACGCAAATGGGCGGGCTTAAGGACATTTGCCCCGGATCGGGCAATGAAGTTCGGCTTCGATCCCGATTCACCCGGCTTCTTCTGGTGCGTGGGGCAGGGCGGGATGGGCATCCAGACCGCACCCGCAGCGTCATTGCTGTGTGCATCGCTGATTGCCGGCGCGGTACTGGCAGGCGAGCTCGGGGGAATCGACCCGGAGGACTTTGCACCGCGTTCGTTGCGCTTGGACTAACGCCGCGCTTCGGCCTCCGCGCAGGCCAGCTGGTCGGCACGCTCATTTTCCGGATGACCGGCGTGTCCCTTCACCCAGTGCCAGTCGATCCGGTGAGGTGTGGCTGCGTCAAGCAGCGCTTGCCATAGCTCGGCGTTTTTGACCGGCTTCTTGTCAGCCGTTTTCCATCCGTTGCGCCGCCAGCCATGGATCCACTTGGTGATCCCGTCGCGGACGTAGACGCTGTCGGTCCATAGTTGGACGTGGCACGGCTTCTTCAGCGCGTTCAGCGCCTCGATCGCGGCCATCAATTCCATGCGGTTGTTGGTCGTCGGCGACTCGCCGCCGCTAATTTCGCGTTCCTTGCCGTTGGAACGCAGGATCGCACCCCACCCACCCGGGCCCGGATTGCCCTTGCACGCGCCATCGGTGAAAATTTCTACCGCCGGGAGGTCGGGCATTAAGCGACCAGCTCGCGCGGTAGTTTGAAGGTCATGCGTTCGGGCTCATGTTCGCCAATTTCTTCCGTGACGTCGAAGCGCTCTGCCAGGGCATCGACCACTTCGCGCACAAGCACTTCGGGCGCCGATGCGCCGGCGGTGAGGCCGACGGTGCGCGGGTTCCCGAGCCAGTCCCAGTCAATGTCGGCTGCGCGCTGGATCAGCCTGGCCGGCGCGCCGCTGCGCTCGGCGACTTCGGCAAGGCGTAACGAATTGCTGCTGTTGGGGGCGCCAATGACCAGCATCCGGTCGCAGTGCGCTGCGATTTTCTTCACCGCCGCCTGCCGGTTGGACGTGGCGTAGCAAATGTCTTCGCTCCTCGGCGACAGGATCGACGGAAAGCGCGCCTGCAGCGCTTCGACGATTTGCGCTGTATCGTCGACCGACAGCGTCGTCTGGGTGAGGAAGGAGAGGTTGTCGGGGTCCTCGCGCTCGAGCAGGGCAACGTCCTCGACCGATTCGATCAGGGTCATCGTTCCGGCGGGTACCTGGCCGAATGTGCCGATCACCTCCGGGTGACCGGCATGACCGATGAACAAAATGTGCCGGCCCGCCTCGATCAGCCGCTCGGCCTGGCGGTGGACCTTGCTGACCAGCGGGCAGGTCGCGTCGAGGTAGTCGAGGCCGCGTGCCTGGGCGGCCGCGGGGACAAGCTTGGGGACGCCATGGGCGGAGAATACCACCGGACGGCCATCCGGCACCTCATCCAGCTCCTTGACGAACACCGCGCCAAGCCCGCGAAGCCGGTCGACCACGAAGCGATTATGGACAATCTCGTGGCGGACATAGACTGGCGGCCCGAACCGCTCGATCGCCAGCTCAACGATCTTGATGGCGCGGTCGACGCCCGCGCAAAATCCTCGCGGCGCGGCGATCAACAGGCGCAGTTCAGGCTTTGGAAAGCTCATCGCGGGCGATGTAAGGCCTCGCTTGCAGCAATGCTAGGCGCTTCCTATGAACGTGCCCGAACCCGCGACCCCCGCGTCAACAAAGGAATTAGCAATCGTGAAGCGTCGCCTTACCGCCCTTGCCCTGGTTCTTCTGGCCACGGCCTGCTCGCGCGAGGGCCAGCTGACAACTGGCGGCATTTACATCACCCGGTCGGTATGTCCTCAGGTCGCCATTCCGGCCGAGACTGGCGACATCACCCTGTTCAACCCGCCGAGTCGGACCGATGCGGCCGCGCTCGACGTGTCGGCGGCAATCACCAATCTCCGCGTCAGCTGCGATGATACCGGAGCAAATGTCGTTTCCACCGTGACGTTCGACGTGGTCGCCACGCGCCGCGACGCTACCCAGGCGCGGTCGGTGGTCTTGCCCTATTTTTCGGTGGCAATGCAGGGCGGCTCGCAAGTCGTGGCCAAGCGGCTCGGCAGTGTCGGGCTCAACTTCGCGGCGGGCAGCATTCGCGCCCAGACTGCGGGTCAGGCGATAGTCCAGGTGTCGCGGGCCGCAGCAACTCTGCCAGAGGATGTCCGCAGGGAGCTGACAAGGGAGCGCAAGGCAAACGACCCAGACGCTGCGGTCGACCCCATGAACAAGCCCGAAATTCGCGATGCGGTCGCTCGGGCGACGTTCGAGCATCTGATTGGCTTCCAGCTGACCCAGGAACAGCTCCGCTACAACGCTACGCGCTAGGACCCGACCTGATTGACTCCGGGGCGTAGGGCCGCCACAGCGGCCCCGTCATCCGTGGCTTCGGCCGCGGGAGGCGCGCACGGGAGAGTGTTCAGCCTCCAGCTGGACCGCCGAAGGAGCAACCGCCCCCGGAATCTCTCAGGCACCGAGGACCGCGCGCGCCTGGACAGTCTGGAAAGAGTCTCGAGAGGGACCACCGAAGGGGCAAAGCTCTCAGGTCGCCGCGACAGAAGGGGGCTCGAATCAACAGCGTGTGGGTTATTCCACGCGACGGGCTTTCGAGGGACCAGCGGTGACCGAAACGATCGAACAATTAGCCCAATTGCCGCTCGACGGCTGGCATCGCTCGCACGGTGGCCGGATGGTGCCGTTCGCCGGCTATGACATGCCGGTTCAATATGAGGGCATCATGGCCGAGCATCTCTGGGTGCGCAGTCATGCCGGGTTGTTCGATGTCAGTCATATGGGTCAGCTCGAGTTCCATGGCCCCGGTGCGGACCGTGAGCTTGAAACCCTGCTGCCCGGAGAGCTGGTCGCATTAAAGGACGGGCGGCTGCGCTATTCGATGCTGCTGGCCGAAGATGGCGGAATCATCGACGACCTCATGGCTACGCGCCGCGGCGACCATTTTTATGTGGTAGTCAACGGTGCGACCAAGCTTGGCGATATCGAACAATTCCAGTCGCGCCTGCCCGCTGCAATAGAATTACGACATTTGACCAGGCAGGCTTTGCTTGCACTGCAGGGGCCCGAAGCGGCAGCGGCGCTGGAGCGCATCGTCCCCGGCGTATCGGAGCTCATCTTCATGCAGGGCGCGGCGTTTGCCTGGAGTGGCAAGCCGCTATGGATCAGCCGGTCGGGTTATACCGGAGAAGACGGTTTCGAGATTTCGATCGCGGCTCCTGACGTCGAGGCGCTGGCCGATGCGCTGACCCATGATGAGCGGGTCAAACCGATCGGCCTCGGCGCGCGCGACTCGTTGCGGCTCGAAGCCGGCTTGCCGCTCTATGGTCATGACCTGGACTGCGATACGACCCCGGTCATGGCCGACCTCAATTTCGCCATCGGCAAGCGCCGACGGGCCGAGGGCGGCTTTGCCGGCGCGCCCCGGATCATGGCCGAGATGGACGGTGGCGTTGCGCAAAAGCGGGTCGGGTTGCTGGTCGAAGGCAGGCAGCCGGTCCGGGAAGGCGCGCTGGTCCTCGACGCCGAGGGCAGCGAGATTGGCCGGATTACCAGCGGCGGTCATTCGCCCTCGCTCGGCCGGCCGATCGCCATGGGCTATGTCGCGACCGTGCTCGCCGAGCCGGGAATGACCCTGACGCTCGAACAACGCGGCAAGCTGTTCCAGGCGACCGTCGCGCCAATGCCATTCGTCCCCCATCGCTATCACCGCAAACAGGGAGCAGCCGCATGAGTCTCTTTTTCACCAAGGAGCATGAATGGATTCGCGTCGACGGCGACGTGGCGACGGTCGGTATTTCCAACCATGCCCAGGAAGCGCTCGGCGATATTGTCTTCGCCGAAGTGCCGGATGCGGGCCGCAGCCTGTCGAAGGGCGATGACGCCGCAGTGGTGGAATCGGTCAAGGCTGCGAGCGACGTCTATGCGCCGGTCGGCGGCGAGGTGATCGAGGGCAACTCGGCGCTGGCCGACGATCCGGCGCTGATCAACCGCGATCCCGAGGGCGAAGGCTGGTTTTTCAAGCTGAAACTCAGCGACGCATCCGAGCTCGACGGGTTGATGGACGAAGCCGCCTACCGCGAATGGGTCAAGACGCTCTGACACCGGGATCCAACTTGACCGACGCCCCCGCCTCGACCTCGCAATGGGATGCGGCGGATTATGCCCGCATCGGTGGCTTCGTGCCGGCGCTGGGGCAGGCGGCGCTGGAACTGCTCGACCCGCAGCCGGGCGAGCATATCCTCGACGTCGGCTGCGGCGACGGGACCCTGACGCTCAAGATCAAGGAAATGGGCGCGGACGTCGTCGGCATCGACAACAGCCTCAGCATGATCGGCGCGGCTCGGGCCAAAGGGCTCGACGCGCGGCTGATGGACGCCGCCCAGCTGAAGTTCGGCGAGGCGTTCGACGCCGCTTTCTCCAACGCCACGCTGCATTGGGTGCTCGACAAGGAGCGGGCGGCGCGGGCCATCTGGTTCGCGCTGAAGAATGGCGGCCGCTTTGCGGGCGAGATGGGCGGTGACGGCAACCTCGCCCGGTTGCGCGAGGCGCTCGACGATGAACTGGTCGCGCGCGGCTTCGGACCGCCGACCTACGCCGCCAACTGGTATCCAAACGTCGAGGATTTTACCGCCGTCTATGAGCAGGCCGGGTTCAAGGACATCGACGCCCGGCTGATCGAGCGGCCGACACCGCTCGAGCATGGCGTCGCCGCCTGGGTCACCACCTTCCGTGCCGGCTGGCTCGATCGTGCCGGCGTTCCCGACGAGGAACGACAGGCTATCGCCGAGGCGGTCGCCAACCGCGTCGCTACCGACATTGCCGACTATGTCCGCCTTCGCTTCATTATGAGGAAGCCAAACTGATGCGTTATTTGCCACTGAGCGAGGCCGATCGCGCTGCCATGCTCAAGATTATCGGGGCTAGCTCGGTCGACGAGCTGTTCCGCGACGTGCCCGACGGGCTGCTTTTGGATGGCCCGATCACGGGCCTGCCGCTGCATGCCAGCGAAATGGCGGTCGAGCGCGACCTCACTGCCATGGCACGAAAGAATATGGTCGCTGGCGAAGTGCCCTTCTTCCTCGGGTGCGGCGCGTACAAGCATCATGTTCCGGCCAGCGTCGATCATCTGATCCAACGTGGCGAATTTCTGACCGCCTATACGCCCTACCAGCCCGAAATCGCGCAGGGCACGCTGCAGGTCCTGTTCGAGTTCCAGACCCAGGTTGCGCGGCTTTTGGGCTGCGAGGTCGCCAACGCTTCGATGTACGACGGGTCGACTGCCTGCTGGGAAGCGATCGGCATGGCGCGCCGTATAACTCGCAAAAAAAAGGCGATCCTCTCCTCCGGCTTGCACCCGCATTACGTCAGCGTCTGCAATACTATGGCAAAGTTCACTGGCGACACGCTCGATACCGCGCTGCCGAGCCTCGATGCCACGACCGATGCCGAGCGGCTGATTGCCAGCATTGACGGCGAGACCAGCTGCGTCGTCGTACAATATCCCGATATTCTCGGCCGGATCGCCGATCTTGCGCCGATCGCCGAGGCGGCGCAGGCCAAGGGCGCGCTTCTGATCGCCGTCGTGACCGAGCCGGTCGCGCTCGGCCTGATCAAGGCGCCGGGCGAGATGGGCGCCGACATTGTGGTAGGCGAGGGCCAGTCGATCGGCGTCGGGCTGCAGTTCGGCGGGCCGTACGTCGGATTGTTCGCGACCCGGGAGAAATATGTCCGTCAGATGCCGGGCCGGCTGGCAGGCGAAACCGTCGACGCCGAAGGTAAGCGCGGTTTCGTGCTGACGCTGTCCACCCGCGAGCAACACATCCGCCGCGAAAAGGCGACTTCGAACATCTGCACCAATTCGGGCCTCTGTGCGCTGGCATTCTCCATCCACCTCACTTTGCTCGGCGAAAAGGGTCTGACGGAGCTTGCTAAATTGAATCACGCGCGCGCGTGCGAAGCTGCAGAGCGGCTGTCCGCCATCCCTGGGGTCCGGCTGGTCAACGACAGCTTTTTCAACGAATTCACGCTGGAACTTCCCGTCGAAGCGCGGCCGGCGGTCCATGCGATGGTCGAGAAGGGCGTCCTTGGCGGCGTGTCGCTCGGGCGGCTCTATCCGGGAGTCGATGCACTCAAAAATGGGCTGGTGGTCGCCGTGACCGAAGTTGCCAGCGACGTGGACATCGGAGCGCTGGAAGCTGCGCTCAAGGAGCTGTGCCAATGACCGCCGCGACAGAAACCGAAACGGCGGCCAAGCCGGCGAACCCCAATCCCTCGGGATGGCGTCCGTCCGCGCCAACTGCGAGCCAAGGCAATGATGTGCCGACCGTCACCGGCAATCGGGCGCTGATGCTCGAAGAGCCACTGCTGTTCGAGATTGGCGGCCGCAACCAGACTGGCGTCGATCTGGAATCCCCCAAGCTGGGCGCCCCGCGCCTGGGCGGTCTGGAGCGAAACGGCCTCGATTTGCCGGGCCTCAGCGAACCCGAAGCCGTGCGTCACTACACGCGTCTTTCGCGGCAGAATTACGCGATTGATCTTGGCCTGTTCCCGCTCGGTTCCTGCACCATGAAGCACAACCCGCGGCTTAACGAGAAAATGGCGCGGCTCCCGGGCTTTGCCGACATTCACCCGCTGCAGCCGCAGGAAACGGTTCAGGGCGCGCTTGAGGTGATCAACCGGCTCGCTTTCTGGCTGATCGATCTCACAGGCATGCACGGCGTGGCGATGAGCCCCAAGGCCGGCGCCCACGGCGAATTGTGCGGGCTGCTATGCATCCGCGCTGCGCTCGAGGCACGCGGCGACGCGCGCCAGGTCGTGCTTGTGCCGGAAAGCGCCCATGGCACCAACCCCGCTACCGCCGCCTTCTGCGGCTATCGGGTGGAGAATATTCCGGCAACCAAGGAAGGGCGCGTCAACCTTGAAGCGCTCAAGGCCCGGCTTGGGCCCGACGTCGCGGCGGTGATGATCACCAATCCGAATACCTGCGGGCTGTTCGAGCCGCAGATGAAAGAGATTAGCGACGCGGTCCATGCCGCCGGCGGCTTCGTCTATTGCGACGGCGCCAACTTCAACGCGATCGTCGGCAAGGTTAAGCCCGGCGACCTCGGCGTCGATGCGATGCACATCAACCTGCACAAGACCTTCTCCACGCCGCACGGTGGTGGCGGCCCCGGCTCGGGCCCGGTGGTGCTGTCGGAAGCGCTGGCGCCCTACGGACCATTGCCCTTCGCCGCGAAATATCCCGACGGCGGCTTCAAGATGGTCGAGGAAGAGCATGCCGGCGACGAACATCCCGAAGCTTTCGGGCGGATGGTCGCCTTCCACGGCCAAATGGGCATGTTCACCCGGGCACTGACCTATATCCTCAGTCACGGCGCCGACGGCCTTGCCCAGGTCGCCGAAGACAGCGTGCTCAACGCCAACTACATCCTCCGCAGCCTCGAAGACGTGCTTGACGCGCCCTTCGCATTTTCCGGGCCTTGCATGCATGAGGCGATCTTCAGCGATCGCGGATTCGCAGAGGGCTTTTCAACGATCGACGTCGCCAAGGCGCTGATCGACGAAGGCTTCCATCCAATGACCATGTATTTCCCGCTGGTCGTCCATGGTGCGATGCTGGTCGAGCCGACCGAGACCGAGTCCAAGACCAACCTCGATCAGTTCATCGCCGCGCTTCGGTCCATCGCCGAAAGGGCCAAGGCTGGAGACGAGAGCCTGAAGGCGGCACCGGTCCATGCACCGCGGCGGCGGCTCGATGAAACGCTGGCTGCAAGGAAGCCGGTGCTGGCCTACAAGACTCCGGCGCCGGACGGCTCATCGACAGGGCTGGGTGCGCATTTCGGCGGCGGCTAATGGCTGAGCCAAGCTTCCCGCCCTACAATGTCGGAGACCTCGGCCAAGGGATCAAGCGTCGAGCCCCTGCTGCCGGCCGGAATGTCGCGCCAATCGGGGATGTGCTCGAGGACTGGCTGCCGGATCATGGCCTGGTTCTCGAAATCGCCAGCGGGACCGGCGAACATGCGTTGGCATTCGCCCAGCGTTTTTCCGCGCTCGACTGGCAACCGACCGATCCGGATCCGGATGCCCTGGCTTCGATTGCCGCCTGGCAAAGGGAAGGGCCGGCCAACCTGCGGCCGCCGATCGAGCTTGATGTGACCTACGAATGGCCGGTCGATCGTGCCAATGCGATACTCTGCGTCAACATGGTCCACATCAGCCCGTGGAAATGTTCGCTCGGCTTGCTCGACGGTGCGTCCCGCCTTCTCGGGCCGGGCGCTCCCTTGATCCTATATGGTCCATGGATGGAAGCGGAGGTCGTGCCCGCGCCTTCCAACCTCGCCTTCGACCTGGATTTGAAGGCTCGCGATCCGCGCTGGGGCCTGCGACTGGTAGAGGAATTCGCGGCGGAAGCGGCCTTACGCAGCTTTGTCCTCGCCGAGCGGCGGCCCATGCCGTCCAACAACCTCATGCTGCTGTTCGAGACTCAGCGCTCCTGACCTCTCGCCAATGATGAGCGTGACGCCGACGGCGATCAGTCCGAGTGCCCAGCCCCCGATTACGTCGGTCGGCCAATGGACGCCCAGGTAGATGCGCGACAGGCCGACTACGACGGAAAGAAGGATCGCTCCGGCAGCCAATGGCCCTCGGCGGGCTGGAGGAGCCAAAATCAAGACCGCTGCCAGGAAGGCGGTCATGCTATTGGCGGAATGGCCGCTTGGAAAGGCCAGGCTTTGCGGGAGCCAATCCACCCCAAAATTGGGCCGCGGCCGGCCAATCCAGGCCTTCAGCGCGTCCATCAGCACTCGCTCGATCAATACGCTGAGAACCAGCAGCAAGGCTGGAGCGGTGGATCGGCGCTGTAGCAGCCATAGCGAGGCGCCTGCGGTGACGCCTAGCGTGACATAGGCCCCGCCCAAATTGGTTATTCCCACCACCATTTCCGTCAAGTTGGGCCGGCCGGCGCGAAATTCCGCGATGGCCTGCATGATGGTCCGCTCAAGGCCGTTCGACGGGCCGCCAGTCATCGCCGCGAGGCTAAACAGCCCCAGCAATGCGATGATGACAAACGGTCGCGTAAAAATGATCATTTGCAGCCCACGTTAAACGAAGTTTTACCGCTTGGCCCTAGCATTGCGTGCATGGACCAGAGCAGCGCCAGCCAGAATCGCAAGAATCGGCGGTCAAACGTGTTGATGTCCGCCAGCCTCGAGCTGTCAGGCACGTCATTGACGGTCAAGCTGCGCAACCTCAGTGCCGAAGGTGCCCTGGTGGAAGGCGACAAGTTGCCCATCGAGGGCGCTTCCATCCAGTTCCGCAAGGGCGATCTCAGCATGGCAGGGACCGTCGCCTGGGTGAAAGGACGCCAGGCCGGCATCAACTTTGCCCATAAGCTCGACCCCGAGCAATTGTTGCGGCATGTGCCCGCACCGCGGCCGCGGGTCACCCCAACTTTCCGGCGTCCCGGGCTGAAGAAGTTCACCGACGGCGACCAGAGCTTCGGCGATGCCTGGCATTGGCGCTTTCCCGGCGCGACCGACTAAAAGCCGACACCAAGTTTTTCGACGGCATATTTGCCTTTCCGGAATTAATATTGGTCGTTCATAGACATTAAGGTCGCGCTCGTCGGAGCGGCGCTTGCGGCGCCGATGGGCGAGGCGTAGCATTCGTGCCAGGATAAGAGCCCGAAATGGGCTCCCGGAGCCTAGCTCATGAAGCTTTCCCATTGGCTTGCAGCGGCACTTATCGTTGGCAGCACGACAGTTCGGGCCGAGCCGGGCCGCGAGCCCACCCGCATGGATGCCGAAGTAGTTCCCGGCCAGATCGACAAGATCACCACATCCGAGGAAGTCGCCATCGGCCGGGACGACGGCGATCGAATGACGGTCGATGTTTCAGTTGGCGGAAAGGGGCCCTACCGGTTCCTGGTCGACACCGGGGCCGAACGAACCATCATTTCGCGTGAACTGGCACATCGTCTCCAGCTGACGGACGGCAAGGATACGGTGCTGCACAGCGTGATCGGCGTCAACGACGTCAACACCGTCTTCATTCCGCATTTGCAGGTCAGCAACAACGTCATTTCGGTGGTCGACGCGCCTGCCTTGCTTGCTGCAAATATCGGCGCCGACGGAATGTTGGGCATCGACAGCTTGCGGTCGCAGCGCGTGCTGTTCGATTTCAAGGCCAATACCATGTCGATCACTCCCGCGGCCCGGCGGACGGAGAAGCTCGATGGCCAGACCATTGTCGTGCGGGCACGGGCGCGCCAGGGCCGCCTGATCTTCACCCAGGCGCAGATCGACGGGCAAAGGGTAACAGTGATTGTCGACACCGGCTCGCAGGTAACGATCGGCAACACCGCCCTTCAGCGCGCGTTGACAAAGCGACGGCTGTTGACGGTTCCCAATGAGGTAACAATTGAATCGGTGACCGGTGAAAAACTCAGCGCCCGTGTCGCTGAGATCAAGAGGCTGGAGTTGGGCGAGGTGAGGATTGAGTATCTGGCGGTCGCCTTCGCCGATGCTCACATTTTCAAGCAGCTCGACCTCAGGAATGAGCCGGCGCTGCTGTTGGGAATGAACGCAATGCGTGCCTTCGACCGGATCTCGATCGACTTCGCTTCCAAGAAGGTGAGGTTCGTCCTGCCAGGCACCAGCATGAGGCAAACCGTCCGATTGGCCGACGCCGGCGGGATCTAGCCCCCTTCCTGCTGGCGCGCTGATTGGAAAAATGCCCGGGCGAGACCGTCTCGCCCGGGCATTTGTCTCTACCCTACTCGCCGATTATCCGCGTTCCGGCTCCGGCGGAGGTGGCGGCGGAGGCGGCGGCGGTGGCGGTGGCGGACAGGCATCCGTCGCCAGGATCACCGACCGATCCGGGCTGGTCTGCGGCGCCGGAGGTGGCGGCGGGGGAGGCGGCGGCGGAGGTGGTGGCGGCGGCGGCGGCGCGCCGAAGTTGTAAGTCAGCGTCAATAGCTGGTTATGCGCCTTGAACTTCGTACTGAAGTCTGTGTCGACATCCGCCAGGACGGTCTGTGTGGCAGGCGCTCCAGCCACATTTGTCACCAGTCTCAGGAATGTAAACGAATTGGTATTGTCGTGGAAGTTCAGGTTGCCAGTCGAGAAATATTTATACCTCAAGCCGATGTCGACGTTTGGACTGACCGCATAATTCACGCCGAGGATTGCCTGCCATGCAAAGGCGCTGTCCTTGTCATTGACCATCTTGGACTTCGCCCAGCCGGCGCCAAGGCCGGCCTGGAAGGAAAAGCCGTCGTCGTCACCGAAGTCGACCAGGCCATTGAGCATGAAGGCGAGAGCGGAAGTCGCCTGATCAACGTTGACGTTCGTGTCGACCAGGTCGGGACTTGCAATGGCGTTTATCGCATCGATAAAGTCGGAATCGACCGAGAGATCATCCAAATTGGCGTGCATCCAGTCGACTTCGCCCTCAAGGCGGAACACGCCGAAGTCATAACCGCCGTACATGCCGATATTATATCCCATATGGGAATCGAGATCGAAGATGTTGTTGAAACTCTGGCCGGCGGGAAGCAGTGGGGTTCCTCCCGGAACATCGAGCGGCGTGTATGTGATGTCGACGTCCCCGCTCTGGCTCTTTACCCAGGCGACACCAGCCTCGACGCCAACATAACCCTGGCCGTCTCGGGCCACCGCGGGCGTTGCGATCGCCGCCGTGGCGACTGCTGCAAGCAGATATCTTTTCATCCGAATTCCCCTTGTTAGGCCGACTGACACTTCGCGAAACCCATGTTTCATCTGAAGGTTTCCAAATAAAATTGGTATTCGGGTATTTCCGGATAGGGCTGTGGCAAGAGAGTCACAGCAGCCAACCATTTGCGGCTACCGCCAGAGCGGCCTTCAAGACTGTTGAACAATGACAGGCAGGTTGGGCTATTATAGGGCCGAGGTCACTCGTCACTTTGGTTGACGGGTCGGTGAGGATGATGCAGCACAGGTTCAGCCAATGCCGTGTATTCGCCATTGGCCAACATCGGGGAATTGTCGTGATTTCAAAGGCCTACAGGCTTATACTTCTCGCCGCCGTGATCGGTGCAACTCCGGCATACGCCAAGAAGCGGCCGGAGCCTGCGCCGGTGGTGGCGCCTATAATCGTGCGCAATTTCACGCCGATCGATCGCTTCTATTCGGCGCGAAAGGATGCGCCCCTGTGGATGTCGAATCGCGAGGCCCAGGTCGCGCTGATCCAATTGATGCGCGATGCGCCGATCGACGGCTTCGCGCGCGGTCCGGCGCTCGCGACCCAGATTGAGACGGCGATTGCCACTGCCCAGGCGGGCAATCCTGCCGCCGCGTCCAGCGCCGACCGCCTGATGTCGCAGGCGCTGATCGACTATGTCCAGTCGCTCTACACGCAAATCCCCGGCATGACCTATGGCGACAATTGGGTGCGCCCGAAGGCCCCTGGTGGGGAAACGATCCTCGCCACCGCCGCTCGTGCGCCGTCGCTCGCAGCGCACATGAATGAGGTGTGGAACCTCAACCCGGTTTATGCACAGCTCCGCCAGGCAGCGATCGAAGAGGCCAAGCTTCCGGGCGGCGGGCAGTCGGCCCGTCTTGCGCTCAATTTGGCGCGCGCGCGATTCAAGCCGCCGTCGAGCAAGTTCGTGCTGATCGACATCGCGTCTGCCCGGCTGTGGATGTATGAAAACGGCGCCCCAGTGGATTCGATGAAAGTCGTAGTCGGCAAGAACGAGATCGATGAAAAGAGCGGCGCCAGCCTGCGAACGCCGATGCTCGCGGGCGTCATGTATTACGCCATTTACAATCCCTATTGGCATGTGCCGGATCACCTCGTCCGCCTCAACATTGCGCCGGCCGCGGCAAAGCTTGGGCCAGGCGCGCTCAAGGGCAACAAATATGAAGTGGTCGATAGCTGGTCGAGCAACCCGGTTATCGTCGACCCGGCGACGGTCGACTGGAAAGCGGTTGCCGCCGGCACCGCTCACGCCTTGCTTCGCCAGAAGCCGACCGGTGCGAATTCCATGGGCAAGATGAAGTTTCCGTTCGAAAACGGGCTTGGCATCTATCTCCACGACACGCCGCACAAGGAATATTTCAAGGAAGCGAAGCGGACACTCAGCAATGGCTGCATCCGCCTGGAACGAGCCGCCGATTTCGGAACCTGGATGATGGGGCACCCGGCGAGGCCGGAAGATACATCAGCTGAGCTGACCGTTCCTTTCCCGCGGGGTGTGCCGATTTACGTCACTTATCTGACGGCGCTGCCCGATACCGGCAAGATCGCCTACGGCAAGGACGTCTACGGCTGGGACCCGCCGTCGCCGAACACGGCCCAGACCGCCGTGCAGGCCGCGGGAGCAGGTTCGTAAGGCTCGGCTATTCACTTGGTTCGTGAGCCACAGAAAAGGCCTGTCCCCCGGACAGGCCTTTTTTTTTGTGGCTGGTGAGCCCTGCTGGATTCGAACCAGCGACCTACTGATTAAAAGTCAGTTGCTCTACCGACTGAGCTAAGGGCCCACAGCCGTGCGAGGCCGTTAGCTTGCCCGTCGCCGCTTGCCAAGGCGCGACGCGAGTTGGCGAGGCGTCAGGCCGGCGATGATCCGCCAGCTGGGCGCAATGGCGGCCAGGGGCCCCACGACGAAATCGCGCTGGGCAAGTCGAGGATGAGGAATCGTGAGATTACGCGATGCGACCTTCGGCCCATCCCAGGCGACCAGGTCCAGGTCCAAAACCCGCGGCCCCCAGCGCTTGCCCGGCCGACGTCCGAATTCGCGTTCGATGGCCTTGAGGCCACTAAGCATGTCTTGGGGACCAAGGTCGCTTTCGATCAACGCCATCGCATTGGCGAAGTCGCGTCCTGCGCCGCCGACGGCCTTGTTGAGGATGATCGGTGAGGCATCGAACAGCTCATATTCGGCATCCAGCCGGGCGATTGCCGCCTCGATCACACCCGCGGGGCGACCGTGGCTGACATGACGGCGGTTGGACCCGAGGGCGATGGCGTAGAGGTGCATTGCGTCGCTCACCGGCGCCCGCCTAGGCTAGCGTCATGCCTAACGCCAGCCCTGCCGACCTATCGCC
>Ga0310892_10000010_pt1 | contig 40563 bp, 43 predicted proteins | sample C0D1metaG_FD_203747 | JGI IMG/M metagenome (GOLD analysis project Ga0310892, IMG submission 203747) | Lab incubated soil microbial communities from West Virginia University Organic Research Farm, Morgantown, WV, United States - C8D2 | ecosystem: Environmental > Terrestrial > Soil > Agricultural...
ACGTTTTTTGAAATAATATCCGGTTGATATTCCTGGTACACTATTACCTAGTAGTGTTGATAATGTGTTTTTTGTTTGAGATATTATACCATCAGCCGGTCCAAATGATAGTGCGGTGCGGTCACGGAACACACCAAGCATATTGAACCATGATGTGGGATCTGTTGAAGAAGAAACATTACCAGTGAATGTAAGCCAGTGAAGGGTACCCAATCTTAAACGTTCCATTAATTTCTGGAACCATTCATTTGAATCTGTTTCACCTACCACACCTACATCCGTATCTACAGGTGTTTCTACAGTGCCTTCTACATCTTTCTCATTTGATACCTGAATAAATACTTCTGTTCCATCTAGTTCTGCTTTGTCTGTATTTGCGGTCACTATTAGTCTAAACCATATGGCTACCATCTTTCCTGGTGGTATATCAGCTCCTAATGCTACACCTTTTGATACTTCTGTACCATTGGAAAATACTAATGCTCCTGAATACGGTGCTGTAGATTCATCAGGTATTGTATCGGCCACACCTACTGATGTACCATTACCTACACCATGGCTATCAAAAGCAAAGTATAGTTCGGTGCCGGAAGAGGGAGTATTTTGAGGTATAAAGATTTTAGGATTAAGACATGTAAGGAGAGAATTATTTTTCATATAAATACAACGATATTTTGTTTTACCTAACTTTCGTTCGGTGCTGGAAACAACATTAAAAAGACCATGAAATGTTTCTGGTAATAGACCGTTTGCGGTATAAACTACTCCTCCAAGACTGTCACCGGTAACACCAGAAGGATAAAAAACAAGATCTGTATCTTTAAATGTGGTCTTGATTGTAGGCATCTATATTATTCTATGTTACTATACTCGACCTCATACAAAGACATTCCGAAAATACTAACATATTTGGACCCGGTAACACTGATTAACTCCTGTGTTCCTCCCCATATAGCTGGTATATGGTCATTTGTTTTTACATCATTATATTGAATATAGTCCTCAAATCCATTGGCATTTATTACATTATCATCATTAAATGGATTCTTATTTACCCTTACTATCTGGGTAGCCTTGTTGTTTTCGGTATCTACCTGTCTTATGAATTGAAGACCTACCCATTGACCTTCTTCTAATCCCTTGAATGAACCGTCCTTAATAGTCATCATTCTTCCGGTCATATCGTTCTTTGTTCCGAAAAAATATTCGGTGCTCACATGGGGAATATCACCTGATTTATTATTCACTGGAATTGTTACATTCACTGCTCTGGATAGTTCTGGTCTTGCCGTGTTAAAGTAATAACCACCATATTTCCATAACAGTTTCTGGTCTGTCATGGTCAATCCATCTAATTTGATATAGAAGGTAAGGACATAATTCTTAAAACCACCCTTCTTTATCATACCGCTTTGTTGGATTTTGTCTAGTTGGACTACTGGATCATCTGGATATTTATTCATTTCCTGTAATGGAGAGAATGAAATGGTAAGGTTTTTGTCTGTAGGATTGGTTTCAAATGTATAGATCTTATCTCCTGTTGGTAGGTCTGTGATAGTGTATAATCTTTTAATATTGGACATTTTGGTTAATTGGTCTGCTGATAGATTGTCGAAGTTTTGTCTATCCAATATTGGTTTGTATGGGATGGGAGAGCCATAATGGTCTATAGAACCTCCTAGGGTTGGTGCTGACAGGAGTTGTTGCTGTTGGGGTTGTTGGTCATTACCCAAGGCCAATAACTCCTGTGTTGCCTCACCCTGTTGTTCCAGATTCTTCAAGAACACCGAGTTTTGTACCAGAGACCATGTAATTACACCTAACTCTGATAATGATTTCATAGATTCGAGATTCATATTACTATAGAATGAAATGTTATTTACTTTCCATTCGAAATCCTTATTCTGACCTACTAATTCGATATCCATTACTGCCTTGGTAACTCCATCTACTGTATTTGATAACTGAAAGAACTGTTGGTTATTTGTATCCCATGAAGAATCAATACCGGTTGCTACCTGACTGAGTATTTCACCTTCATTATTTGCAAGAGCTAAACCCATTCTATATTTTGTCCGCACCGCATCAGCAAATCTAATAGAGAATCCTGCTATAGGTGAACTGTCTTTTAAATTGATTAATAATTTAATGATGTTAGCATTACTTTTTGCATTCCATATCTGATTGTTTTTAGGCTGTGTTAGGATGTTTATTGTAGGATTGTTTGCTGGTTCATTACATATAAGAGATTGAATGTCTACCGGTGCGAAAAGGATCTTGTCATTGTCAAACTGAATGAGTGTTTTGCCATTTAGTTCCGGTGTTGCGGTGTTGAAAAGGATTGTATGTGTGGTACCCCCACCTTTGGTAAACTTGGTAAATGCCAGATCATCATCTATATTACCCCTATGTTCATCGAAAATATCTGACACATATTTTAAAAAGTTACGCTGTTTCTGATTTTTAATATTATCCAAGGTAATAACACCACTCATTTGTAATAACAAACTATCATGATATTAACATATAAACTGTTTGACCTTCTGGTAGTTCTCTATAACATATTCTTTCCATTTCTTCCTACTACCACCTTTTTTAGGATTCTTTAAGTCGGAAAGTATCTTCCTTATCCTACTACGTTCCTGCACCCATTCCTTGGTAAACGGTTCAAACTGAACTGGCTTATTATCTATCAGGTCAAGCCATAACCTTTCACCTCTTTTTGGAACACTGAGATATATTGGAATGGCTCCATAGTCTTCGGCATGGAATCTAAATAGGTATTGTTCCTCTTCATCCAATCCAGAACCATCCTTATAGTTCTTTGCTTGGACGTATAATGGATAGCAATTTTTCTTGGTTGCTATAACATCTTCTACACCCCAACTGCGGAAATTACGTTTTACATGCCATCCATTAAATTCGAGGGTGAGGACACAGTATCGTTCAAGGGAATAACCTTTGATATATGGATTCTTGATCTTTTTTCCTCCTTTGATCTTTCTATTTGTTCCTGTTCTAGTAGTTCCTTCATTAGATCTCTTTCGTAATCTTTTGGTCTTCTGATGGGATATCCTCTTCTGTGGGATGCTTTACTCACCGAACATATTCTAACAGTAATTATTTATTACTGTATTTCTTCACTATATCTAAAACAGCATAAGCAAATGTTCTACTCTGTTGTTTATATGGCTCAGGCACCTTATCATAATCCACCCAGTTATCCTTACAGAGTTTAAGCATTTCCGCACCGAACTCATCTAAATTCCTTCCATTGTATTGATATTCATTTAGGATTTTGAACAATTCCTTACTCCATCCACGCATCTGATTATGCCTTAGTTGTGCCAGTTCTTCTATCAGTCCCTTTGGAACACCGGCATATTTCTTTTCCCAGTTTTTACTCAATAACGATCTTCCTGCCTTTTAATATTAGCCTCATGTTTCTTATTAAAATGCCATATAACATCATCTGCTGTTAAACCACATTCCATTGATAATTGAATCAATACATGCCATAAATCAGCAATCTCAACATTTCTGTTTTCATAATCTATTTTATAGTTTTCCGGTGCCTTCCAGTGTTTCCATTTAGTTTCTTGTTGTAACTCTACTGCTTCATGAATTAAGAATGAACATAATCTAAATATTCTTTCACCTTCGAATGATTCCTTTTCCCAGAATTCAGGTTTATCTTTTTTTATCTTATCTATTAATTTCTGTTGGGTATAAAACATTGTGTCTAGATTTACGAAACTCATTTCTATCACGGTGCTCCTATTTCTTGTTCTTCTAGTCTTTTACTTTCTTCTTCTTCTTCTGTATTGTTTAGTCTTTCTACTTCGTCACTAACTCCATTCTCTGTTAATATTCCTATCATTTTAAACATGTAGATATGAATTGGTCCTGTTTTCCAATTTGGATTACGAGAATATCCTTCCCATAATTTATTGGTTTTGGGATCTCGATGTCCCTCACAACAATCTTCATGTTTATAGATACAGTGATCAAGTTCTTTTATATCTGGTGTATTCCATGTTTGTTGACAGGATTCACAATATAAACAATAATAAAATGAATCCACTTCATCATTAGGAGGTTCACTATTCATATAAATTGGCATTAGTTGTTTCGGTGCTCGAAGGAAATATATCTTTATCTATTTGGCCTTTGGATTATACGCTGTCTGAATAGGTCACAGTCTTCTATTACGGTTATATTATAACTAGACCAGTTACAAAAATGACCGATAGTAAAATGATCATGAGAACATAGAGTCATGAAATTAGATATGTCTAGTTCTAACTCTGGATTAATATGTACCGGTATGATATGATGAACTTGAAGATCTTTGGTTTTGGTGCAGAAAGCACATTGTGGATTGTTTTCTAAAAATGATTTACGTATGGAATACCATTTTCCAGAACGTTTAATACCAAATGTCGTACCTGGGGGTATTATATTATGTATAAAATTCAGTAATTTGTTGACCATCTATATCAATACACTAAGAAAAAAATAAGTATTACACTAAAGCAGAGATACTTATAACAATGTCAGATCAACAACAAGAATTTGGCTTGGGCTATGTCCCAGACCTAGCCGATATGAGAGATTATTCAAAGGAAGACAAGGAAGTTAAGGAGATTTTTAACAAACTATCTTTAGAAACAGACCCAACGGCGATACCGCCTACAAATGATTATAGAAGTAGATTTTCAGGCGTACGTTCTCAAGGTTCACTGGGTTCATGTACCGGGTTTTCAAGTATTGTAGGAGTACTAGAATATTATTATAAGAATACTAATAACGATATCACACAATTTTCACCACTATTTCAATATAAGATGACAAGAAATCTAATGGGGTTGAAAGGAGATACAGGTGCATCTATACGTGCTTCTCTTAAATCATTGGCTGTGTATGGTGCGGTGCCTGAAAAGGAATATCCATATACCACAGACCTGAACAGATTTGATCTGGAACCAAATGAGAACCTCAAGTTTCTGGCACAGAATTTTCAGGCTCTGAAATATATCAGGGTAGATCAGAGGAATATGACCACAGCAGATGTGTTGAAAGAGTTGAGAAAGTATTCAGCTGCTAACATTCCAATCACATTTGGATTTACTGTCTATAAGGATTCATGGAATCAGGCTAATGCAAGTTCGGACGGTGCATTCCCATTCCCTGCAAGCACCGACACAACTGTAGGAGGGCATGCAATATGTATAGCAGGACATTCAGATAACAAGGTAGTAACAAACAAAAAGGATGGTAGTAAAACCACAGGAGCATTTCTGTTCAAGAACTCATGGGGTACACAATGGGGTGAGCGCGGTTTTGGATGGTTACCATATAAATATATAGACCAACAATTGGCTATGGACTTTTGGCTTCTGAGCAGTTCCGAATGGTTAGACCTTAAAGTGTTTAACTAATGGTAGAAACATTCGATAAATGGGAAAGAAATAAATTAGAACATGAAAAAAAAGCTAGGAGGTTTTATAGAAAACTATCAGTGACTATTTAATACCTGTTATATTTTCTATAATAACCCCGCCTGTTTCATTCTTTTTCTTATCATCTACAACAACTAAAGGTTTGGGTTTATCTGTCTGATTATCAATCACAACATCACCGGTATTATTACCATTATCCAACAAACCCAATATCTTGACTATTGTTGAATTCATATGTATTAATGTATCATGATCCTGTAACTTTATTTCCAATACCTGTTGAATTCTCTTGAAATCCTCTGCGGTTTGATTATAGTGTATTTGTCTATCTAACTCTGCTTGTGTTGCATTGGGTATTACTGCTAATATAGGATCCAATCCTTTCTTTAGGTCCGTTATATTATTGAATAGATTCTCATGTATGAATAGTGATCTATTAAAGTTTGATTCAGATTTGTTTACTTGTTGTTGTGCCTGTTGATAAGATTGGGTTGATATATACGTACCTATAAAATACATTCCTGACAAGATAGCAAATGTAAGGAATATACCTACGACTACGAAGAACCATTTAACATCCATATTAACTAAATGAGTAATTGGGATATATTTATTTAATGGTCGGTGCGGAAAGGACTGAACACTCAGTTATAAATGACTGATCAGTTGACTGAACACCCAAGAAAGACAGTTATGTGGAGGATTCGAACCTCCAACAAACATCTATTTACGCCGGCTGAAAGAACTACCAGATTGTTCTAACATAACTGTCAATTTAATTTCTCATGATCTATAATATATATTTAGATATTTTTATGAAGAAAAGATAGGTATAATAGTCGTACTGGACCTACAGGCTTCTATGTCTAGTAATAAACAACAATTTGTAAAGAACACCAATGCCCCACCAGCAGAGTCTGAACTATGGTCAGTTGCAGGAGGATGGAAGATATCAGGATCTGGTAAAACCTATACAGATCTAGAAGAAACATATAGGAATGAAGTTAATCCAGAAAGTGAAGATAATGATTTTTACAATACACTGATAGATCAATTAACAGGTAAAGTAACAGAGCCTATTGATTATATTGGATATTATTTTGTAGCAAGTGTAGCCCAAGATCTTAAGAAAGAACTTGTATATGCATATAAAAAGAATGAATTAGAATTGGCTAATAAACAGGTAAAGTATAGTTTTAATGCTGATTCTGTTAGAAATAAAGGTGGAAGTTCGGTGCCTAAAGGACCAGTTGCACAGGGACAAACTCAATTTAAACCACAATCAACTTCTGGACCAGCAGCTTCAAGCACCGTACAGACATCTTCCAAACCAACAGTAGTCCAACAAACAATCCAAGTAATTACAGATCAGATTGCCCTTGATATAGATGATAAAGAAGCCATAGCAGCAGCAAAGGAAAAGGGATTATATGTTTTACCAATAAAAGATGTCGGTGCTGTGAATTTTAATTACATTGGTGAGATAAGCGGTAAGCGTACATTCCTTTACGGAAGAATTATTAATGTCAAGATAGGGGATAATTAATAGTAACATATGATGAGTGATAATGACGGAGTACTACCACAACATATAACAGAACAGATACAGATAATTAAAAAACAACTCAACTCTCATTCTAAATTTTATTCAAAATTACCTCAATTTTTATACAAAAACAAATCAATTCAGGAAGATATGCTTTATGATGTATATCAACGTAACTCGATATTAGAAGGTTTATTAAGAGAAATAATAGAACAAGAACTGAATGAAGAAACATTCAGACGAGTCTCTCATCAATCCTCATCCAACAACACCCAACCCCACTGTACCTGTCCCTTCTGTAATAGATCAGACGACGAACAAGACGAATACTACGAAGAAGACGAGGAAGAAGAGGACTAGTAGTAGGAAGAATAATTTTCCCTTCACATTCTTAGTAGATTTTGGATTATATGGAGATTCAAGTATAAGATTACAAGATGGCAGATATCCTCAGGAATTTGACTGGATATATTCTAGAAAAGCATTAGAACGGTTTCACGTACCAGGAACTTACAGGGATATCAATGAAGATGAAAAACATTTTAAATTAAAATCATTGGTCCATGACTATATTTATGAAAATTATTATCTTGAAAATAAATGCAAGTTCTTTGTAACCACCGAACTTAAACAGGTAAACGGTTGTTTTTGGTCTTATATTGATGGTAAAACACCTGTTTATTTTACACTTGATGTCTGTGTTATTAGAGAAAATGATTGTCAGGTATTTGCCATAGAGATTGATGGACCAGAACATTTCACTAAAACAGGTATGATGAAGGCAGATATCAGAGATGAATGGCTTAAGGATAGATATGGATTACTTACTTGGAGAGTTGATAAGGCTGATGATGATATTAATTACAAGAAATTGGATAGGTTTATTTCACAACCGGCTGTTCCAAATCCAAGGAGTAAAAACTCTAATACTGTTACCTAATAGCAGTAGAAGGAAGCTTGATCCAACTCTGCATTGAATGAATCACCTGCACTTGGATGTAAATATCCTATACCGGATAGCTCACAATCCTTTGTACCTAATACCTCTGCTCTGTCTTCTACTATGAAACTATACCTGATGTCTGTTATGTTTATACCATATTGTATTCCTTCTGGGTTGATATAGACTATTGCTGTGCCTGGTTTGAAGAGGTTGTTCGGTGCGGAAACCTTTCCAAAGTTATAGGGTTGGCTTATTCTGGAAGCAAACTCATTGAATATAGCCAAATGCTGCATCATGGTGCTTGAATCATGAACATTCGTCGGTGATTGGATGATCTCTACCGGTGCTGGGTCTTCATAGTCTTCTAACAGGCCTGAGAACAATGTATTTGAAACGTGGAGTATGGGAGTCTGTGATGTGAATGTGTTTGAATATACCTGTTCATTTCTAAACATCTTCCATCCTACGGGGATGTATGCCTGGCCTTCACCACGTCCAAAAGGGACATCTCTTATTGCACAGAGTGTTTTCTCACCATTACCTGATGCGAATCCATCGTCATGCCACCATAATACAGTATTATTGTCTGATGAACCTATTTCCTGTAATATTAACCAGTATTTACTGTTGGCTACGATTGGTCTTTTGAATACAACGTTTTTTCTACTGATTGGTGCTGGGGTTGCTGGTATATCTCTGAGTGGATAGGATAGTTCTGCAACAACGTCGGTGCCTATACGATCATTGTTATCGTTTACTATGAATGCTCTTAGATTTGTGTTTTCTGGATTATCAGAGTCGGTGCCTGCGTTTATTTTTGAAAGGACCAGAGTGAGTTCATATAATTGTGTGGAACGTAACTCTATTTGTTGTGCTATATCTTTGTTAAATAATGTAGTATAATTATTGGTAGATGAATTATTTGATACTACTGAAGATGTATCAGCTTGACCTATTACTACTTCTGCATATACTGAAGGATCGGTGCTGGAACCGATTTCTATCTGGTCACGGACTACCGATGTAAAATCTGGATTCTCATTACCTGTAGGATTTGCCTTGAGTACATGACCTGATGATTTAAACGTTGGAAGTTTAGAAAATACATCATTATATTCATCCACACCTATGAATAATCCACCCATTTCAGCATATTGATTTAATAATGCATCTACGGTGCCGGAATACTTTGTAGCGGGTATAGTGAGTGGTATGGTTCTGTCTATACCATTTAATGTAAAATTACCACGTTCTTGAAGGGAATATCCATTATTATTTATCATAATATTGGGATTTGTAAAAATATCATAGATTAAGTTGTTAATATAGAATTTCTTATCATTTGTCTTTAGGTTTAATTGGTTTTCCTTCATGTTTAGGAATGGGACGTTTCTTTCATACTTGATGAATGTATGACCCCAGATATGTTTCATAGATTGTCCTGATAATTCCCATGCTTCTACGCCTGCAGGGCCATATTCTATTTTCTTTATATCTATTATAAGACCGTTGATTATATCCTGATATTCAGATTGATGTGGTTTCTTTACCTTGATATTAACTCTGTTTCTATGTCTTATATCTCCATTTTTGATAAACCCTGCATCATCATAACATTTTATAGTAAATGCACCTGTCTTTCTAACACCGTTCTCTACTATGATTTCATACGGTGCGAAACCGGTTGTATCCCCATCCAGAACGTTATGAGTTAATACGGTCTTTGTACTAGAACGATTCTTTATCGTAATTACTGGTGTTAATGCTTGATTATACTCCTCATGCTCAATGGTTTGGGTTAGTGACAAAGTTTACCAATGATATTTTACCATTAACAATTATAATATTCTGTTGGTCTGTGAGTTTTCTCACAAAAGCATCGAGTTTCTTATCCTCTACTATGGTCTTATTCCATTGTGGTCTTTTACGAAGTTCTTCTACAAAATAATCATAGTTTGTTAAATTGTTAAATGATTTTGACATATTTTCTAACAGTTCAAAGAACACCGATTCTCTGGATAGTTCACTGGATGGTTTGGATCCAGAAAGGATTGATGCGTCTATTTTACCTGTTGTAGGATCTACACCCATTGTGTTTAATTGGTGATCCATTATTTTTTCTGCTCTTTTAACATCATCTATATCTACCCACTTTTTACCATAAAGAATTGCTCTTGCGGTGGCGAAACGATGTAGTGTTGGTAATTGTCTTGCTGTTATAGAAACATGTTCCTGTTCTTCAGGATTCTTTGCATTGTAGTTCACATCATTCATCCTTATCTTTTTAAAATAATGAATGAATTCATTCTCCGCTTCTTCATTAAATTGTGGTGTATATGGTTGATTTTTCATATAGTAGATATATTTAGCTAATAGTTCTCTGGAATATGGTACTATATTGGATTTTTTATACGAATTTAGTATTTTTTGGGCTATTTTCTCATCCTTTTCTCCTGGAATATCCCTGAATAATCCAATGAAGTCAAACCTGGTGAATAATGAGATGTTTATACCAAGATTTTCCATGAATGTTTTCTTCTTATCATATCTATTTCCATCCGGTGGGTTGGCACATGCCAGTATTGCTGTTCGTGCATTGAATGAGCCTATCTTTATCTTGGTTATGGTTGCAGTTTGATCTTCCATTATCTCATTTAATGGTTGTATGGATTCAGAAGGTGCATGATTGAATTCATCTATGCCTAATAATCCTTTATCGGCGACCACGGCTACACCTGCGGTAAGTGCCCAATTTCCTCCTGGTTGTTGGTCAGCACCACCTGTAAGTCCTGCTTTGGTCATATTACCAGCATATACCGCTCTTGATTTATGGGCAATACCTAATGACCACTTCATTAATTCACTTTTTGCTGTTGCTGAATCACCTATGAAAAATACATGGATTTCACCTCTCTTTGCTAATGTTGGATCTCTTGATCTACCATGTCCACCTATTAGTTGATAGATTAGAACTTCTTTTTCCATTTCATATCCATAAATGTCTGGTGCAAATGACTGTACCATTTTATCTATTAGGTGATGGTCGGTGCGTAAAGCTTCTATTTGATCTATCTCTTCTTTTGTAAATATATTAAAAATTATATTAGTTTCATTAATTTTTTGTACATAATTGGATTCAATAAAATAATTTAACATCAATCCATTGGTAGGACCACCAAATTCTGATAAATATTTGAATATCTTTCCATCGTTAAGTTTCTTTTTGAATTGATTGATTACTATATCATTATATACATCAAGTCTCATATTTCCAGTAACTATAACCGTATCACCTAGACTGAACTTGTTGACTAAATCTCCATCTACCACCACATCTATGCTTGCCGCATCACTATCAGTAGAATCATGAGCCAGTTCTTCTATACGTAATGTCTGAACATCCGTTGCACCTCCTACTGTTTTTTGCATCTCTAGGTTCTGTGATTCACAGTCAGTATTGGTACATTTTTTACCATCAAAACTTGTATCTATATCATTAAAATCTAAATCCATTATGTTATTACAACTAAGGCATTTGAATTTCTGTTTCATTAGATTCATCTGACTTGTTATAATATTGCGGATTACACCTCTAAAACAGACATATTTATCCATCTGTTGGTAATTTATTGAACGTATTGGAATTAAATTTGGAAATTCATTTTTTTCTGAATCGTACAAGAAATTCTTGAACCTTGTCTTGATATTTACATCTACTATTTTTTCATGGAACGTTCTATCTTTTTTGAATATTATTGTTTTTATTGAATCACTGAGTTGTTTTGAAAATAAGTTAAAGTCATTAAAACCTAATACAAAAGTCTTCATCTTTTGAGAAAGGGTATTATAATCTAAATAGAATGTGAATATCTTTGCTGGATCCTTGAATGTTATAGCTTCAAGTATCTGTTGCATGATTGTTTCATCACCATGTTTGGTGCTGTATGTATTGATGAATTGTTCGAGGTCTATTGGTTGTTCTTGATCTTCTATAGGTGTTGTTGTTCCCCCCGCTGATACTTCATGCTCGTCCACCACCCCGAATCTCTTTTTCAGACGTTTGCCAAAGTATATAATCGTTTATTTTCTTGGGTCGGTGCCTAGAGGATTGTTCTTCACCGCCCTTACAGATGTCTTCTTTAATAAATCTGTCGGTGATTGTGCGTTAATGGGTTGTATGATGAATTTTTCTTCCTCTTCTCTCTGTCTTTTTACATCATTAATGTTCTTGGACTTGTCATAGTAGATATACTCTGGTAATTCCAGCCTCATAGCATTTCTTATCTGGTTCTCACTATGCACATTATTGCACTGCGGGCACCGATATAGCTCATTTCGCCCGTCATGGACCATATACATCTTCTTTAATGCTTTGTCTTTATCAAAAACAGTACATCTTGTACAGAGTATATTTAGGTCTTTTAAGTCATTAACCGATGATTTAATTGGATTGTATTTTGTTTCTGTATGTTGTAACCTGTGATTTGCAGTAGGATTACTCCTAATGTCTCTGTGAATCATTTCTTCTTTTTATTACAGATTGTTCCATACCTGGTAATACTGCATAGCCGGACATCAATGCAAGTTTACCATCACACTCTATACATCTACCTTCACATAACTTACGATTATTCTTTGTTACTCTCCATTTAGGATCTATAATTTCCCTTTTACCTTTACACTTAAAACAATAGGTCAGTAATTTAAATACACCAATACTAAATTCCTTAACTATCGCTTATAAAGATTAATACGTGAAAAGGACTATGTAATAACATATGGAAAAGGCACCTAAACAGAAGGAATATGTCATCAGAAAGGACCAAAATACAGGTGAAATAAGTACCAAACAGGTACCAAATGGTACTTTAGAGACCTATAAAGCAAGGATTGTTTCACTGAAAAAAGGTATCTCTTTCGGTGGTCTTGAAGTTGAGAAACTATATGATTTAAAGACCAAGATCTATTCCCCACAACGTCTAACAGGAGATAATTTACTATCTTTTAGACCTCCACATACACAGGAATTAAAGACATCACTGGCTAATGCCCATGAATCTGACCCGTATATGAAGCGTATTACTGGCTTTTATACCGATTATACCTTTGGAGATAGGATTAGACCTATTGTTATGCCTCTGATGGTTGATCCACCTAGATCTAAGGATGAGAATGATGATATGGTTAGAAAGGTTATCAGTAAGACAGAACATGAAGGGTTTGTTAAATTTATTTCTGATGTAGATTATATGTCTAACATTTATTCGGTGCTGAAAGGAATATGGCATCAAAGTTATGTTTTTGGAATGGCTGCTGCTTGGAAAACGTTGTCCTTAAAGGAACTAGTAAGTGTTAGAAAGGGTAATAAGGTTAGGATTCCTTTAGGAACACCTATTGATTTTAAACCAATAGATGGATTTTATCTTACATATATTCATCAGGATGTTGATACATTCAAACCTAAATTCTATGAATATCTCAATCCAAATGCTACACTGACTACAGTTTTCAATGTAAACAATGAACCGGTAACAGAACTATCACTACGTCCCAATACCAAGATCAATAACCAGAATAATATGCTACCATGGGAAAGGTTACTCATAGTAAAACGTCCAAATATTGGAACCACACCTAATACATCTGTATATGGTGTATCTCCTATTCTTCCTTCTCTATATATTTCAGAGAATGTACGTAGAATTGATGAGAAGATATTACCGGAACTGAATGAAGGTAGTTATGCTGGTGTTGGTATCTTTTCGGTGGCTGAAGACTCTAAATATGATATAGACAAGTTAGCACAGGATTTGAGCACCGCAGGAACAAGGATTGTGATGAACGAGGAGATAACATACACTCCTATTCAAGTAGATTTTGACATGCAACATATACTTGACCAGAAGACTTCATTGATAAAGTCTGAATTACTTGCACTTGGACTACCAGAATCCATCTTCTTCCCAACAAATACGAACCGTTCTGTGCTTGAGATTTTAATCAATATATGGCAGAATGTCGACCTTCAGAAAGAACGCGATACATTAAACACCACTATCTGGAACTACTGGTATAAAGATCTGATGAATATATTCTTCCCGAATGAAGAACTATTGGATCTAGCTATTACTGTTAATCTGGAGTTTAAGAATAAAACATTTGCTGGATTTGTAGACAAGGCAGCACCGACAATCGAGGCTTTCAAATACGGATTACTCAATAAACAGGAAGCAAGGGAGAATATTGACCAGGAAGAGTTGGATGATTCCGGTGAGGAACCATTTATCTTGAAATTGGAAAAGAGTAAACAGGTTAGCGGTGCGGGAAGCAATATTAGTAATGAACCTAGTAGAACTGCTGGTGTAAGGAATTCTGGTGACGTTGTAAGTTCTGCGACCAAGGTATCCAGTAATACCAGTAGGAGTAGATCAACTGATTAATACTACTCACCTATAACAAACCTAATTTACTTTATCTTTTATTTATTTATTATATATGTCGTCAGAGACTCCCACATGGGATACTATAATAGGTGATTTGGGTTCTACCACAACAGAGCTTGGTGGTAGCTGGGGTAACATGATATCTAACTATTACAACGGTGTAAATATTGCACTGGTAGATGCAAGTAAACTTCCTATCATAGGTACACTTACAAGATATAAATTTGAGAAATTAGGATTATTTGACGTTGATCAGAGCCATCATATTGTAATTTCAGCAGACGATATTGATACTGGTCCTACTAGAAAGATTAGGATTAGAAGGATGAATACTCCTTTTGAAGAGGATTTTGCGGTGCTGGAAGGGATGCCACAATCCATACTTAACAAGACTATTGATTCCGATCTGAATGCCATAACTAACATAGTTAATGCAGATATAAAGGCAGCAGCAGGTATCCAATATTCCAAACTAAACCTAATTGGTAGTATAGTTAATAATGATATTAGTGGATCAGCAGCCATTGCAACAACCAAACTGGCTGATTCTGGTAACTTTTTATTATCAACACAAAATAATTCGTTAGGGGCACATTCACTTACATTTACTAAAATGACTGCTCCTTCTAGTCCAGGAGCAAACGATCTTGTTCTATATACTGATACTGCTGATACCCATCTTAAAGTTAAAAATAGTGCTGGAACGGTAACCGATATCAGTGCTGCAGCAAGTAGTAGTGTCACAACCCTTGATTCACTTACCGATGTTAATGCGCCTACACCTACAAACAATCATGTATTGACTTTTAATTCTGGTACTGGTCAATGGATTTCTGCAGCAGCACCAGGTGCCAGTGGTGGTGAAGCCAATACACTTACAAATGTTGGTAGTGGCTCTCAGGTAGCGAAGGCTAAGGTAGGAGTGAATTATGATGTTAGAACGTTTACTGCAGGTGCAGGTGGTAAGATAACGGTAACACAAAATACAGATGATATACAGTATCAGGTGGTAGATGGAAGTACTACTCAAAAGGGTGCTGTAGAAATTGCTACTGACGGAGAAAGTTCCGGTTCAGTTGTAGTGGCTGGAAACGATTCTAGGTTAGTAGCCAAATCATTTCTGGGTTCTACACCATATCTTTATACAATATTCATAGACACTGCTGATTCAAATAAATACAAAGCAATAAACCATTCTACAAATGTAGTTACAGATTCAGGTAGTTCTACCGATGTATTATCTCTTTTTAATACTGTAATTGCTGCTGCATCCACTGCGGGCAGACCTATACGTATGGATAAAGGTATGTATCTTTTCTCTGCAGCTCCAACAATAGGAGGTAAATATATTCATATTACAGGAACAAGAACGGGATATGGTACCGGTGGTGGTCAGGGTGATCCAACAAAAGAAACCGTACTTAAGAAAGCCTATACTGATAATACTAATGCTTTTCTTAATTGGGATGGTTCAACTACATGGTCAAGACAACAATGGGAAGATCTTACACTAGAAGGTAAGGATTCTACTAACAACGGTGCTGGAACCTTTGATAATGGAGGTATAGGTTTTCAAATTAAAAGTGCTGTTGGTCCTTCGCCCCCTGCAATATCCGAGGTTTATGACTGTTTCAGAAATGTGATAATATCTCATTTTGGAACCGGACTCAAATTAATGAAATGTTATCAATTAACATTCCATGATTTAGGTATTTATAAATGTGGAAGTAAGGGAATTCATTTGACAGATGACGGAACATCAGGACAATGTTTTGAAATAGTATTTAGAGGTGGTGAAGTAAGATTTACACCAACCAATGTCCATATAGAAAAAGCGAATCATACGAAGTTTGATCAAATGATGTTAGAGGGTGATAGTACTTCGCCATATACACTAGTCAACTCTGTAAATATTGGTACGAGTAGTACTAATACAAGAATTGATAAATGTAGTTTTGAAAATAATGTTAACGGTATAACTACTATTCTAGATGCTGGAATTGGAACCGTAGTAGATGCATGTAGATTTGGGGGTTTAACATGGACTGCACAAACAGTATATGGTGTACCAACTACAAGCACCGCACAAAAAGGTAATTTTATTAATAATATAATAGAACCATATACCAATAATGCAGTAGCCACTATATCATTAGGTTCGGGTTCAAGACATTATAATATTATAGGTAATCATGGTGGAGTAGTAGCAACAAACACTACATTAACTATCACAGATAATTCTGGAAATAGTACTACTAATAATATATTTGGAAATACTTCAGGTGATACCTTGATAGACAATAGTATAGGACGAACAACTAAATTCTTATCACCCAATTCAGTTCAAACCATTTCTTTAAATCCTTTTAGTGTTTATAATTCAGACTTTACTGGTAATGGTTTATTCTCTGCAGTAGGTATAACACTTGATTTGCCAAGTAATAATGCTAGTTCAGCAGTAAAGAAATCATATGCTAGGATATATGCAACGGCAGATGATAACACAAATGGTGCTGAATATTCTTGGGTAGGAATAGAATACATATTAGCAGGTGTTAACACAACCCGTGCAATGTTTTATAATAATGGTATAGTAGTTGGTCCATCAGGTCAGAGATTAAGAATAGAATCTGCTAATCAGACTGCAGATAGGACATTTTCAGCACCGGATAAAAACGGAGTATTAACTATAAATACTCCTACATACAACCGCAAAGGAGCTACTGCAAATAGAAGATACGTAGCTGGCTTGAGACAATATAGTGATACTGCATTACTTACTTCTACAACCACACCAGCAGTAAATACATTATGGGCTATGCCACTTTTGGTTACACAACCTACAAAATTTGATACTATTACCTGTCAGGTTACAACATTAGGTTCAGGTAGTAATGTTAGAATGGGTATTTATGCGGATGATGGTACCGGTGCCTATCCGGGAGCATTGATATTTGATTCTGGATCAATATCGTCGGCGACTACGGGAGCAAAGGAAGTAACAATCACTGCTGGAGTACAGTTATTCCAACCGGGTCTTTACTGGGTAGCATGGGAATGTTCTGCTACAGCACCGCAGATTAGAATCTTGCCAGGAGCTGGAAATTATCTAGCATTCGGTGGATATGATTCGACGCTTAGTACTACAGCACCCCAGTTTGCATGGTCTGTTGCACATACATTGGGTGCATTACCAAATCCATATACTGCTTCTGCTACAGCGATAACAACAGCTTCAGCAGCATCAACACCAATACCAGCCGTGGGATTGAGGCCTATAACATAACATGAGCCATACAGGAAATAAATATTATTGGAGTAGAAGACTTAACCATCTTACACAGACTGGTTTTCCTGATCCTAGACCAACACAGGTGACTGTGGAAGATATAACTAAAGATGCTATACTGGATGGTCATGAATTTGAAGGAGAATTTCAGGGTAATGGTGTGACGGTGCTGACAGGGCTGTCTACATCCACCACTTTTGATGTTGATAACATATTAGATGACAGTGAAAAAGGTGTTATTATAGGCTATACTACTGACTCTCCATACTTTCAAGTTTTTAGGAATGACGGTACCGGAACTAAGGTTGTTTATACATTTCCAGATAAGTTTAAGGATGAAGGATTTCATGTTTTCAAAATAACTATCGATTCTGGTAAACTGACTGTTGAGTTGGACGGTGCTGATACGGAATTTACGACTAGGATACCCAGTGTGAACGATACTTTATATGTTATAAATTACAGCATCTATTAATAGTCCACTACTACCCTACTGAAAAGTTAAAAACAAAGGAACAGAAATATAAATATATAAAATGTCGACAAGAATTGGTGGACCTCATAGATGTAATCTCCATCCAGATTTTCCTGAAACAGAGGATCAAGATGTATGGAATGAACATTGTAGTACAACAGAAGGACATACGATAAGTGGTAGTGTACCATGTATAACATGCGGAACAGAAATACAACTAAATGAAATACCTTACCAACCAATAGGTCAGGAAACAAGGTTACAGTGTCCTAATTGCTTTGCTAATAGTCAGGATTTGAATAAACTGGTTAATTCTCAACAACAAGTACAGGAAGAATATACAAGAGGAGAACAACAAAATGTCTAAATTATTACAACAATCAACTCATAAAGATAACTCTAAAGACGTTCATACATACTGGACTGTTGTTGTTAACAAATTAGATGGTAGTCAACAAGTTCTAGCAGACAAGGTTCATAACGTATTCCCATCAGGTTGTATTGACAAGATACATAAAATGGCCTTTATTGATACAACTGCAACTGAAGTAGGATTCAATTTCATTGCTTTAACAGCAGATACCACACAGACTATCAACGCTGCTCAAACAACTCTAACAGGTGAGATTTCTACAAATGGTTTAGGAAGAGCTGCTGCAGGCACCAAAACTCATACTAATGGAACAAATACCAGTCTAATAGAACATACCTTTACACTATCCGGTTCACAGTCTGATATCACCAGAGCAGCATTGTTTAATGCCTCTTCATCTGGTACTATGGGCCCTTTTGCCGCATTTAGTAACGGTGCCACTGGAGCTATGGTGAGTGGCGAAACTGTGAAGGTTTCCATAACAATCACAACATCGTAGATACATATCTATTTCTTTTTGGTCAATTTATACCTTTCTTTTTTTCGTTTTCTAATCTGTTCTTTATTCTTAATATAATATTCCTTTTTATGACAACTTAGACATTTCCATCCGCTGGTATCATTTCCATACCAATGAGGTTGTCCGTTTTCCTTTTTACTTGTTTCATAAGTTCCACAAATAGAACAAAATATTCCATCATAATTCCTTCTATGTTCTTTCCTATGTTCTATTACATTTGGCATAAATTGTAAATTAATGAGACTATTATCTTCCTTGTCCTTGTTTATATGATGTATTTCAGAGCCTTGGGGAAGGTAAACTTGTTCATCAAAAATTATGGAAAGGTAATCTTCATATAATAATCTATGTAAGAATACTTTATTTCTTGAATTTTTATACGGATGGTCAGGAGAATAAATGAGCCAATAACCGTCTTTATCCTGTGTTGGCTCTCCTCCCTTCCACTGGCTGTTATTTTCTCCTGTCTGATTTCTGGCTTTCAAGGCATGAGTTTTATCCTTATATCTTCTTAGATATCCTACTCTTCTTCCTTTTGATTTTGGAGAAAAGATATCAATTTCGGTGCTGCAAGGGCATTGACAAACACCTAAAACAAATGATTCATATACTTTGATAATACTAACTGTCCTTGTCATCATAAGCAATGACTAGAAGTGAGATAAGGAATAAAAACTTTATCTCCTTCTAAAACCTTTTTATTTTTACTTTAGTTACCTTATTTATATATAATATGACTATTCAAAAGACTGTATGGTATCCAATATTCTGTGATTGTACGATGGTTTATACATGGGATGATTCTGTACCTATAGATCAAAGACAACATATTCCTCATAGTGATACACAAGTATGTGAGATTCATTCTATCTTATCGGATAATAACTCTACTTATAGTTCTATTTTAAATGAAAGTTCAATATATCTTGAATCTAAACAAATACTTATTGATAATGGTCCTACCACACTTTATGATATACAGGTTAATGGTTTTAAGACTCTTAAATCTCCTATAGAATTACGAGGTCAATTTTCAGGACAACCACCTAATAGAATATTAACGATTACACTTGTTAATGGACCTTCATTAACTACAAATCAAAAGAATTCTATACAGAATAAGTTAGATACAAGGTTCGGTACTGGAAAGATAGTGTTCGTAGCACCATAATAATAATGATGATGATATGACAAAATCTACACATAATGCTACAACACATTTAACAAGTGGTTCTACAGCCAATACAACTCAATATTGGAATTGTTATGGAAGTACATCTAATGGTACGACTACTGAATCAAATGCACAACAGAATGTTACATCTGCTGGCACATATTCACAATTAGGAATTAATTTAGAAAATGCTGCTGGACTTGCGATAACATTTAGATTGCGAAAGAACGGTGCTAATGGAAACCAAACTATATCTGTATCATCAGGTGCTTTTGGATTTTTTCAAGATACAACTAATACAGATGCAGTAACAGCCGGTGATCTATTATGTATACAAAGTGTTCCTGGACCATCGGGGGTATTCTTTCCTTTTGAATATATTATGACATTTGATCCAACTACAACTACTGAAGCTGTTACGAAAATGTCATTTTCTAATGCTACACTCAATGCTGCATCATTTAACTCTGCCTCAACCACTTATTTTATACCAATACATGGGGACCTGGGTACAGGTGGTACCATGTCAGGTACAGAAGCGAGAGCACATTCAGTAATTAATTGTGATGGTACATTTAGAAAATTAAGAGTAAGATTAACAACTAATTCAAGAACAACTACGTCTACACTTAGATTTAGGAAAAATAGTGCTAATGGAAATCAGGTTGTATCGGTGACTTCGGGTCAAACTGGGGTATTAGTGGATGCTTCTAATACAGATACCGTTGTATCGGGTGATAAGGTAAACTATTCATATGTAACGGGTACAGGAACACAGACCCAAACAGCAGCATATTTTGATTCTGAATTTGTCAATACTACCACAAGAACAACAGTATTTGCATCAACAACGAGTACCAGTACAGCCGTTACACAGGCAAAAAGCACTACATCTTATTATTGTTTAAGTGGACGTATATCAGGAACCGCTACAGAACGTTACACCCAAGTTCAATTAGGTGCTGCCTATACTATTCATCATCTATCCATATTAATTCCTACAAATGCTCTTTCAGCTTCATCAACATTAACATTAAGAGTAAATGGTGTTGACTCTGCATTAACTACTTCATTCACAGGCACTGGAACATTTACAGATACAACACATACTGTTACAGTTGCTGCAACAGATTTACTAACCTTAAAACTTGTTACAGGAACAGGTAGTGGTAGTGTTGTCTTAACTATGTCTTCGATTACATTATGTGCTGATGCACCTGTAACAGGACAGGAAAAGACAATTTCAGATTCACTTACTATTTCACATAGTACAGGCATGGTAAGGATGCTTATACAGAATAGATCTGATAGTCTTACATTATCTGAATCAATACCAAGGATAAGGGGATTGAATCAGACTAATTCGGATAGTCTTACCATTGGACATACTACTAATGATTTTAGAGGATTTATACAGACAATACCTTCTGAAGGGTTTAGTATCGGTGCTGGAAGCCCTGTGAACTTGAGGGGATTGAATCAGACATCTTCTGACAGTGTTTCTATAGCTCATTCCACATCCTATACCAATAGAGCAAAGCTAAGAGCATTTACTCAATCTTTAACACTTTCTGAAACAATACCGAAAATAACAACCAGATTAAGAACAATTGCTGATAGTATTACACTTACACATACTTCTACTAACAGATTAAGACTGCTATTACAAACTTTTAGTGATTCTATAACACTTTCTAGTACTGCTTCCTGGCTTTCTACTAGAATTAGAACCATTTCTGATAGTTTATCCCTTTCAGCACCGATTACCAGACTTACTAATAGACTAAAAACATCTAGTGATAGTTTAACATTAACTGGTGGTGCACCTATTAGATTGAGAGGGTTACTACAAACATTTAATGATTCAATGAGTTTAAGCTCTACTCATTCATGGATGTCTACTAGGATTAGGACTATAAGTGAGAGTTTGGGATTATCTGAATCTATATTAAGACTTAGAGGATTGATTAGTGGAACAATCTCTGAATCGATAGGACTGTCCGGAACAACAAGTAGGTTGGTAAATAGATTAAGAACTCTTTCCGAGTCAGTGGCACTTTCTCATGGTCTTTCAAGATTAACTACTAGACTTAGAACGATTTCAGATGTTATAAGTTTAACCTCTGACACGGTGCGGACACGAATGAAGATTGGTATTATTAATAATTCAATATCTTTCTCAGAATCCATCCAAAGACTCACTTCTAGGCTCAGAACGATCTCTCAATCACTAACACTTTCCGATGCGGTCCTAGGATTAAGAGGATTTGTCAAAACCAGTTCTGATTCAATATCATTTATAGAGAATGTATCAAGATTAAGAGGGAAAATTGGAACTATTTCAGATTTATTCGGCTTAACCTCGCTTCTATCAAAGATCCGACTATTACTCCGACCAATAAGCCAATCACTATCCCTACAAGAAGATCTTGCCACACAGGTATCAAGATTAAGAGGGTTTACACAGAATTTGAATCTTTCTGAGCAAATTGAAACCGGTGGTGCTAATCTGGTTAGAAGTATTGTAGCCACATTAGATTTTGTTGACAGTAGTTACACCAGAATAACCACTAGACTTCGAACAATTTCCGATTCTTTAACTTTGACCCATATAGACACCACAAGAAACCGATTGCTCCACCGATTATTAAGCCCGGCACTAAGCCTGACAGATAACTTATCACGTCAAACAACAAGGCTGAGAACATTTACAGATAATATATCCTTTACTGATTTGATTGAAAAAGGAGGTGCTAATCTGATTAAGACGATTACAGAAACACTAGATCTTGATGAATCCATATCCAGATCTACTACCAGACTTCGAACTATAAGTCATTCATTGACCATATCTGAATCAATATCAAGGATTAAAAGTAGATTGAAAACCATATCTCAATCTCTAACACTAACAGACTCTGCAGAACAGATTAAACTAAAACTTGTAATGTTTTCAGATAGTTTGACATTTTCAGATACTAGGTCTAGACTGGTTAATAGGTTAAGGACTATATCGGGCTCTTTGACCTTTTCAGCAAATAATATGAGGTTATTATCCCGAATAAGAACCCTGCAGCAATCATTATCACTAAGCGATTCATCTATACAGGATGCACTTAGTTCTATAATAAAAACTATATCTGAAGAATTTAGTATAAGTGACGGTGCTTACAGGGCAAAGGGTAAGCTAAAGACAATTGCCGATAGTCTGGCTCTGACATCTTCTACCTTAAAATCCAAACCATTTGTCATCAGGATGATCAGTGAATCATTAGCCTTGTCTGATAATACATCCAGATTGAAATTGTTGGTTATAAGGTCAGTAAATCATAACCTAATTCTTTCAAGCACCGCAATAAAGTCTATAAAATCTGCAATAAAACACTATATAATGAAAATGAAAAGGTATAAACTGTTAAGATATTAAGCTACACTACAACTAGCATAGCCACACTTCTTGCACGATGAGCACCCACCCTCATTGATGAGAGTAAGTTCCTTACAACTGGGACATTTATCACCTTTTTCTAGATATGTAGATGTCTTTGAGGCATGGAGCATCAGGTCTACTCTTAGTTTCTCATTTACCCTATCTACTATGTAATTCATAGCATATCTGGATGGTTTTACGTTCTTTTCTACTTGGTTTCGTGTTGGTGCTGACTGGACGACTTTTGTTCCAGGGGTATCTTTCTGTACGGTCTGCTCATTCTTGTTGGATTGGACGTTCGAACCCACATGTAGAACTTGTTCATTTCGGCTTCCATCTCTAAAAAGAGCAATTCCTTTGAGTCCGAGCTCATGGGCGAGGATGTAGGCGTTTTTGACATCTTCTACAGTTACATTGAATGGCATATTAATTGTCTTGCTTATGCTGTTGTCAATCCAATTTTGCCATACAGATTGTGCCACAACATGGTCTATCCAATGTAGGTCCATTGCGGTTACAAATACCTTTTGAATTTCTTTAGGTATTTCATCTATGCCTTGACATGAACCATAATTCTTTTCTACCTTTTCTAATAAGGCTTGAGAATAAATACCTGCATCGATGAGTGCTTGTTTGAATAGTTCAGAAGTGTAGTAGTATTTACCTGCTGTGGTGAGTTTTGAGAATACGAGAGAGAATACTGGTTCGAGACCTGAAGAACAATCTGCTATCATGCTGATAGTTCCGGTTGGTGCTATGGTTGTGGTCCACATATTTCTTATTCCGAATTGTTCTAATTTTTGAATATAATCGGTGCCTAAAGCCATCTGAATCTCATTATCATCATTGTAATTTCTTGTCACAATTTCCAGAGAACGTTGATCCTGTTTTCCCATTTCATTTGACCAATAACATTCACCCCTTTCCTCTGCTAGATCTATTGAAGTCTTTACAGATTCAATATACAAAGTCTTTGATAACTCTGCCATCATCCAGAATCCTTCCTGACTGTTGTATGGAATCTTAAGCAGAAAGAATAGGTCTGCAAGTCCCATTATACCCAAGCCTATACGCTTTGATTTGTCTGATTCTTCAGCAATATGCTCTGTTGGATACTGGTTTATCTCTAATACATCATTTAAGAATCGGGTTGTATCATGAATGATGTTTACATAACCATCCCAATCAAAAGTTCTATCTTCTCGCACTAATTTGGCTAGATTGATACTTCCTAGAGTACAACTTTCACCATCATACATGAACTGTTCTGCACATGGGTTACAGATGTCTATTTCACCCTTCAAACCTAGTAACGGATTGGCTTTGTTGGCATTATCCTTGAAAGCAACACCGGGTTCTGCTGATGACCATGCTGAGACTGCAATGTTTTCTATTAGAGAAGTAGCACTCATTGTATCGTAGACTTTACCACCGAATTTTAGATCAAAGTCGGTGCCTGCATGATAATGCTTCCAGAAATCTGCATCAAACATGACAGAAACATTGAAGTTTTCAAGATACCCAGGTGTTTTCTTCATGGTTATGAATTCCATGATTTGTGGATGCCAGTATTCCATCAATCCCATATTAGCTCCTCTTCTCTTACCACCGGACTTTACTTCATTGGTGGCTGCATCAATCATCTTTAGAACAAGAGATATTGGACCACTTGCAGCACCGAACGTACTTCCAATGTTTGCTCCCTGTGGTCTTATATGACTTATATTAACTCCTAAACCACCTGCACCCTGGAATATCATAGCAGAATCATGCCAAATCATACCTATAGAATGCATTGTATCTTGTATTCCTAATGTGAAACAAGCAGAACATTTTCCTGATGCGGTGCCTGCGTTCATAAGGGTAGGGGTATTTGGTTCAAAGATACCTTGATACATATACTGGAAATATTTCTGATATAGTTTTTGATATTTATGATCCATACTATGGTCAGGATATACAAAATCCACTAAAGCAGAAGTGAACTCTTGGAATTCTAATCTCATCTTACCCTCTTTATTTAATTTATTATAAATACGAGCTAGTAATTCCTTTTGAGTTATACTAAAATCTCTATTCGGACCCTTAACAACTGCATCCTTATGGATTGGTTGATCACCATTTCTATCATAAATAATTGGATCGTAAACAGCAGACCCTAACACAACATGAGAAGCAACACGGTCAAACCAACCTGTCATGGACTCTGTGATATCTCCTGTAGTCATATCACGTTGGAGATATCGGTTGGCTGCTATCTGGATTTGATTGACAGAGAAATCAGATAGTTCTTGTTTATTGTAATTTGGTGCGGTGACTAAACGGGTGCCTAAAAGATTAACCTTATCAGAATAGACCTTGTTTTTCTCAAACCTATTCTGGATGTATTTCTGAAGAACCTCATAGTGTTGGTTCTTGAGAAGATAAGTTTCAATGATATCATTAATATAATGGGTAGAAGTGGTGTTCTTATCCTTGATTCGTTCAAGCACCGTACCAATTAAAATCTGTCTTAATTCATCATTGTTTTCACCCAATGATTGATTAACAGCCAATTCCAGTTTCTTAATGTCAAAGGATTCTGAAGTGCCTGAAGATTTGATTATCATTTTTGGGAGTTTCATTTCCTCGCTTCGTTGTATTTGAGCCATAGAATAGACAATTTACATGGATTAGAGAATTAATATGTTTTGCTAGGTTGAGATTTTCAAAAATGAGGTACCCCCTAGCCAAAAAAGGCCTGTTTTTCGTTACTCTACTACATATACTACTGTTACTACTACTACTACTACTACTACTACGCTACCTTATTTTTTCCTTATTTGAGAATAGATAGATAGAATACAGATAGAATATAGATAAAAGGGAATATAAGCCTTGTGCTCAGCAAAGGCCTAAAACCTCTATGTCAAACATATATGTTTTAGGTGTCAAAATACCTCAAAATTCCAAAAAAGTGTTCCTCTTGCCTTTTTTTCATATATGTTTGACATGTAGTTTCCTCGTGGTCAAAAATGACCTCTGAGCACAAAAGTGTAAATCATATATGTTTTCTTGTACAGTTTCCTCGTCAAACAACTTTCTGAGAGTAACACCCCTATTTCTGTACAAAAATGAAATTCTACCCCCGCATTTTCAACCAAATTAAAAACATGAAATAATTACAACTTTTGATATAAAATTTATAACATTTTTTTTATTGATTTTCAATCAATTTCAAAAATATATACGTTCATATATGTTTTACATTTTCACATCATTATTGAAAATAACATCTTGTAGGATTAAAGACAATACAAAAAAGAAAATACAATTTACTCAAACCGCATTAAGTGTAAATGAAAAGATAGAATATTCCAATAAATCTAAAAAATATTCAGAAGATCAAGTTATAAATATGGGAATGGATAAACTGTTAAAAAGTATGGGTTTAGAAATGAAAGAAGATATAGACCCATTAGACATAAAAGTAATGGAATCAATTTTGAAAAAAGATAGAATTGATAATAACTTTAAACCAGGTAATAAAAAGATTCTAAAATCTCTTGGTGAAGCATTGTTCGATGAAGGTGTTGTTTCCAAGAAACTTGGATATGATGACGTATTAACTATATTAATAAAACATTATCTTGAAGAATTTCCAAAATTGAAAAAATATACTCTTAAAGAGCAATATATTGATCAACAATTCAGAATTAAAGAACTACAAGACCGAAGAAATAGAAAAAGATTAGGACTGAATTAAAATGGATAGAGAAATTTATCAAAAAATAATACATGTAAAAAAATGGTTAAATGGTTCATCTGTAGAAAAGAAAAAGAATTTGGATATCTATGGTGTTATAAATTATGTTTTTGATGAATATATAAAACATAATAGGATTGATAGTAAACAAAGAATAACATTAAAAATGATAAGAGAAATAGATCAATCATATCAAAATGATGAAATAAATATGGATATATGTAAACTCTCTAAAAATGATATAAATATAGTAAGAAATTATATATTTTCAGACATGGAACCGGAAAATAATCATTCATTAGATGATTTTTTTAAATCAATAGAAATGTTAGACAAAATGAAAAGGAATTGTATAATTGATTAACTCGTCGTTGCTGTGGTTCCTGGATCCGTCGATACCTCTGAAGATGCTTCATTGGCTGTTTTATTCGCTTGTACTCGGTTTGATGCCCCTGATTGCATAGTTGCGGTGCCGGAAGCAATATTTTGTTTTGTGATATCCGGTGCTTGCTCAGCGGGTGTAGGAGTGATGCTTTGTTGTACCTGGTTGAATGTGGCAACTACCTTGTCTTTTGACTGACTTCCTGTTGGCTGTACCGGCGGTTTATTTACATATCTTGCTTGGAAATCTTCACCGATACTAGTTCTTAAATTCTCAATATATGTCCATAGACTTACTCCATCTATCGTCGGATAAGTTTCCATTTCTTCTCTATGGAATTTTCCTATTACATCCCCAATACATGATAATGCATAGGTAAGTTTCACTACCTTAACATCTGAAGATTGGTCATTTTGTGCCAGTTTTAATGAAGTGTCTGCTGACATGTATGTTCTTCTATCCATTACTGTCTTTTGTTTTTGGAATAGATATCCCAATCCTGCTGTGACCGCTAGACTGACTACTGACATTATATCTGTTGGTTGTGTAGCTCCCGATGTGGCTTGATTTAATTCTTGTTGTGTGACCGGTGCTGACAGGAATTGTTGGTTTGGATTAGTGGTGGAAGGATAAAGTTGTTGTAGATAGTTTGGATCCGGTACTACAGGCACCGAAACATTTGCAAATACAACGAGCGCTACTAAACTTTCTATTAGCATATATTCAGTGTTACTTAAGGATAGATATTAATATTCACACAACATATATCTTTAAATGAAAAAGAAAGAAATCATTGAGGAGATAGAAAAACAGATTAAAGAAGATAAAACTGATTCGGTGATTATATCAGGAGAAACAAAAGAAGAAGGAGATGTAGTGATAGAAGAACAGCCCATTAATAATAGTGATGAAGAGAATAAGAAATTTGTAGATGAAGAAACTGGTGAAATTTTAGAGGATTCGGTGCCTGCAGAAGTAGAGTTAGACAAAGAAGAGGAGCCAAAATTAATAGATATATCAGAAATCAAAGGTGTAGGTGGTACAACCGTAAAAAAATTACAGGAGATTGGAATTTATAATATAGGAGACCTTGCTATTGCGAATTCATCATCTATACATGAAAAACTGGCAAGTACAAAACATAGTAGGGCTTTCTGTGAACAACTCGTAATCTATGCAGATGATTATCTAAGAAAATCAGGAATATTAAATAAATCACTTATATCCTGTAAAGATATGAAAAACCAAACACCAAGAGAACGTTTCAGCACCGGAGATGAAAATATAGATAAATGGTTTGGTGGTGGTATTGAAAGTAAAGCAGTTACAGAATTCTATGGTAGATTTAAGTCTGGAAAGACCCAGATCTGTTATTCTACCGCTGTCTGCACCGCAGCAAGTGGTAAAAAAGTACTATATGTAGATACAGAAAATACATTTGATCCGAGCAGAGTAGAAGAGATATGTAGTGTAAAAGGTTATGATGTCGACGTAGTAGAAGAAAATATCCTTGTCATGCAACCACAAGCAGCATCATTATTAACAAAAAACATGCAATTATTAGGACAACATATTAGAGAAAATGATCTAAAACTTATCATAGTTGACTCAATTATAGCCTTACATCGTTCAGAATTCCTTGGACGTGGAACCCTAGCAGATAGGCAACAAAAGTTGGCTGAAATTATATCTTTCTTGGTTAAAGGAGCAAGAAATTATAATGTCGGTGTAATGATTACAAACCAAGTATTAGACTCACCAGATCCATTCAGTCCGGGAGTTAAGGCCACAGGTGGAAATATTATAGGTCATGGCTCTACGCACCGTATCTATATGAAATCACAGGGACAGTCAAATGCATCAAGTAATGTCAATAATCTCACTACAATGCTGATGGAAGATTCACCAAGATATGCTAGGACAGAAGCAGTTATTCAGTTAGGAAAATTCGGAGTTAGATGGATAGATCCTTCAAAACCAATATCTAAACAATAACTATCTTCTTTTTTAGTTTCGGTCCTGTAAGCACCGACCGGATATGATAATTTTATTATAATAACCCTGTATTATATCTATTGTAATAAATGGTGAATTACTACGACTAATGATCGCCTCGATGTCCATATGGAGTATAAATCTTCTACTGTCAGTGGACAATCATGGTATTTTACTGATCTGGGTGATTCCAGACTTAATATTGTTCCGCCAAATCGAAATAACGTTTCTGTAGACGTAAATAATCCTAATAGAGTGATAACAGGTGGCGGTGCGGTAACGGATAACGGAGATACTCTTACTTTATTTGAGATTCTTACCAACTCTGCATATAATGAAACAAAAATCCAGCAGGACCATATCAAATACAAGGCACAGAACGCCATCATGACCGAAACAACGGACTGGACAAACTTTGAGGTAACATTCTATGCTGAATTTTTAGAGGTAAATCCTAACTCAGAGATTGCCATCTATGGTAGGTCAGGTAGACATATCAGGGGTAGACCGTGTGAAGGAACCTATTACAGGGTAGCCATAAGAGCCGATGGGAATATGAGATGTGATGCTAAACACTGGCATCCTGGTGGCACCGATGTATTAGAACCAAGAGGTGGTGCATTAGGGGACCTGGAAATGATGCGTATTGGTATAAAATTCATAGTATTTACCAATAAAGATCGTAGTACAGTGACATTAAAATCACTTGTAGATATGGCAGGAAATAACACATGGACTGAAATGTGTTATGTTATTGATAATGGTTCTCTTAATACATCTAATTCATATCTGCGGTGCGGAGACGAAACCACAAAAGTAATCACCTGGGGCGGACCTATAATTGGTGTGGAAATAAGGAACTTTCCTGTTGACGGAATTGCTATTGATAAATGGTCTGTTAGGGAGATAGAGGCACTTGCACCCAAGGTAACTATACCTATCCCTGCAGTACCATTTGATCCAGAAGCTGTTTCAGCTCCTACAGCACCGCCTTCGACAGGTTATCGTACTGATCTGGATGATGATGATTGGGATGATGATCTAGATTATCCAATACCTCCTTGGGGCGAACCAGGAGATAATGCCCCATAATAATAAGGAGTAGTGAATAAAAGTAGGCGCTACCGACCAAAACGGAGTTGTGGCAAGATACGGCACCGGTTCAGTAAGATATGATCATAGTAAGAACTTTAGAGACGATGGTAAACGATTTGACTTCTCTATAAATAGTTCCGATTATGCTTCCTGTGAATTATATGGTTACTTTGCATGTGATAATCCTCCTGACGATGAAGTTTCAGGAAAGATGGGTGGTGGAAAACATTCTGGTTCAAATACAGTAAATTGCTATGATATGGGTATAGACTGCAGAAACGGTGATTCCCGTTATAGGACTGAGGATCAACATCCAAATTATTCCGGTGGTAAAGCAGGTGGTAAAGGAGTTGGTATGTCTTCTAAATTCATTGGATATCTATTTGTAAAAAGGAATGTTTCCGGTGCTGTCCTGCTTGAAATCTGGCAGGATACTGGTAATAACGAGTCAGCACCGTCAAATCAGTGGAAGAAGGTCAGCTCATGGCGTGTTACCAGTCCATTATGGCAAACACCTCCTAGTGATCATCAGGAGACAATCCGTATAGACGGACCTGGTGGTGTCCCATCTCTGAGGTATAAATGGATTGGATTGCGTAAGATTCAAACAGGAGATTCAGAAACACCTGGAACTGGAGGAGGGACAGGTGGTACTGGTGGAACACCGACACCGACACCTGATCCATCAACCCCACCACCAGTTATAGATCAGGGAGTTGATCTAGGAACAATATCCTTCATACCTCTGGACCTGAACGGCGATGGTGTTACTGAAGGTTATGATGGGAACAGAGATGGTAGGGCTGATGGTTATGATACCAATAACGACGGTATAATAGATGCACTTGATGTTTATGGAACAGGTAGACCCAATGCTTTTGATACCGATGGTGACGGAGTGACCGATGCCTATGATACCAATGGAGATGGAGTTATAGACAAGAGAGGTGGTGGTCCTGGACTCAATACTTCAGGTCCTGGAGGTATCAATTCACCTGATGGAAGTTCTGCCCCTCCGGCACCGAATTATGTTACTAGGAAACTAACTTTGATGTGGGCTATAGATACCATCAATCAGGATGCATGTTCCATTTCCTCACCGTTTGAAGATAAAGACCTACAATTGATATACGAGGTAGCACCGGACAACATCTATGCAGATACTGTTAATTATAGAAAGGTAGGCGTAATTGCTAATCTTGCAAATTCGGTGCTCATAGGAAAGAGAATAAGACGTGTTGAATGTACCATGAAGAGATTCGGTGTAGGCACCGTAACAGGACTGATGTATTGTAGAATTAGAGCTGCTAATGGTACTATAGTAGAGCAATTCAGTAATACATTTGATTCTGCAGGACTAACGAATTCTGATACTATAGTACCATTCACTATTGCCACTCCAAACAGAACTATAGAAGCAAAAGACGTAATCTATATCGAATATCCAGAGGGTGGAGATCCAGGGAACTACGTACGTATCAAAATTAGTAACACGGATAAAGCGGATAGTGCAGCATCATGTTTAAGCACGGATGATGGGGCTAAAAATATCGTGAATGTTGATAAAGACCCCGGAATGAAAATATATACCTAAGTATTGGTAACGTTCTTTTTCTTCCAATAATTTTTCATTCTATTTTTATTTTTATATTTCTTTCTATCAGAGGTTAGATTGAAACAAACATTACATAAATATCCACCTTCTATCTGATGCCATTGCCAGTATCCATCCTTCCCTTGATAGGTCTTATCAGAACCACATTGTAGGCACCGTCTACCAGACTTATCCACTTCTTTATACTTATTTCCTATATTATGATATGTTGTATGACCACTATGGGATTTTAAAACCATATTATTTAGCCTATTATCAGTTTTTATACCATTAATATGATGAACATCCATATCTTTTGGAATATATACTGGTTTTCCATTTAAAATTGATAAATAAATATGATAGATGTATCGGTGCTCTAAAACTCTACCATTAGAATATGAATATTTAAAATATGGTTTGTATATCATCCAATATTCATTAGGAATATAATTTTGAGTATATTTTCTACACCCACATAAACAAACTCTATATAACCCACCGAATATATGTCCCATTGACAACGTAATCAATTGTCTAGAGCATGATAAGGAATAAAAACTTTATCGTGCTCTATTTAAGGTGTATACCTAATCACACTATAACCTGTTTCTTTACACCTATCGGGAAGTTGCTGATAGACAGTCTAAGAGCATCAAACAGGTCATCATGTGAAGTTCTCTCTTTATCCAATTTTTCATTAATAACATATGCAGACCTCATACAATCTATGACATTTCTTTGATTCTCATGAACAACCAACAACCCATTATCAACTAACTCTTTAAGAGAATACATCATTTCCCTTGATTTTACATTAAAGGGAACAGGACAGATAACCATATCACCTTTGTAGATCTTTCTTTCAAGGTCTTTTTTCTCTATATCTCCGTATTTTGGTCTCTCACCTATAGCCATTTTTAGAGATTTTATCAATGGAGGATTGGAACTATCTGTAAATACCTTTGTTGTATTTGTTTTGCTTATCATAACTGTGACTATGTCTACAAGTTCATTGAAATCAGGTTGTATCAATTCTTCAGCATATAACACTTCAATACGGTTGTTTCTGAATTGTGTTAAACAGAGACCTGTGTAGGAACCGACACCTAACTTTGGATTTCTACCAAAACCAGGGTCTATACCCAATGATCTTGCTATATAGTTTGGACCATCATTGTTTTCATACTGGATTGCTGAATATGTCTGGTACGGTGCGAACTCGATGTTTTTAGCCTCTTCTGCTGTAATAACGTTCCTCATTATTGCTCTTTCAGAGAATAGGTTACCTACGGACCCACCAAACTGCAGATTATATTCCTGCTGGAAGGAATCTGAGCCCTGTTGTTCTCTAATTTCCTGTTTGGTGAATATTTTCCCTTCACCATGGGTAAAATCAAACTCATAACGCTTGTAAATACATTGTTCTTCTGTTTGTTCCCTGAAAAGCTCATAAAACAGACCATAAGGTTGTCCCGGTGTGGAAACGAGGTAAACAAATGGATTTGTCTTGGCGATATAACGCTCAATGACCTTTCTTACCTGTTTTTGTAGTGATTTTCTGAAAAATTCAGCTTCGTCGACAAAAACAAACTCCAAATCATGAAAAGAACGCATTGCGTCAAGGTTTACAGCCGGATATGCTTCTATAAGGACATTATTTATCATAGTCCTTGCTTTTGACTGTTTGATTCCTAAAAATGGAAAGCGGTGAAACAGATTTATGAACCGATTGATGATATCTTCGGCAATATGCATACGGATACCTGCAATAATAGCGAATCTTTTACCCATAAACCTCTTTGAATGCACTGCAAGCCATGCCATGATCCGAATAAGGAACTCTGTCATACCAATTCCTGTGGCTTTGAGCACCGCAAAAAGTTTCTGAACAGGTTTTCCCTCTATAAGAGGTATTCCTCTAAGACTTTTCTCAAAATCTTCCCAAATTATCTTCTCATAGTCAAAAAATGGAAATACTTTATCATGTTTTTCAGGCATTCCTATGAAATGATTAAAACAACACCTACCCCTGGTCCTATCATACTCTGCAACATGCTCTTCTCTTGTTAAATCAAATCTATAGAAAGGTAATCCGTAAAATATCTCAAAAGGATTGTTTAAAACATCCTTATTTATCAAATATCTGTTCGATAGGAACTTGTAAAGTTGTTTATACTTGTTATTAGAAGCAAATAATTCATCTAATTCATCGATTTTATGGATGGGTCTCTGAGCCATTTTTGCTAATTATTTCCTCCTGAAAAATATGTAATTATTATCCTCAGAAGTAGGTTTTATCATTAAAAGTAATTTTAATACGTAATGCTTAGAAGGCTCTTCTACTATGAAATCTTCACCGAATTGTTGCATCTGTTCCTCTGTTAATATAATATGATACAAGTTTTTAATCTTGTGTATGGATACTTCATCGGTATAACATTCACCGGTAAAGGGACTACATTTGTATTTTTCTGTTAATTTTTTTAATATATCTCTTTCGTCGGTGCGGAAAGTAATCTTAACTTTTTTCTTAGTATTGACAACATTATCAGGCAACTCTATTGTTCTCCAATTCCTTTGTATCTATAGCCTCATCGATTAACTTGTTTACATCCGTTTTCTGGTCCTTTATCATCACATTAACCCTTTTATTTAGTTCTATAGCGGGTAAATTATTAGGATTATTAAGATCCGCCGCCGATTGAGTATTCTCATAAACATTCTTTATCTTTGCCAGGAATCCAATGTTGGTTACAAGACTGTCTTTGGCTGCTATAATGTTTTTTAAAGTATTTGACATGGCAAGTATCTTATTCATGTTCTTTTTTTCAGATGGTAGATTCTGTTCTGCAAGTATTTCACTGAAAATTAGTTGTTCTATTGTAACTAACATTTCATGATTATTCATAGTATCCGTATAAAGACCTATTTTTACCATATGTTCCATATGCTGGTCTACTTCTATCTGCTGTTCTCTGACTTCTCTTTTTGCCAGTTCTATGAGTTCTTTTAACTGTACTTCGGTGACTTCCCTACCGGTATGAAAATTAATAGCATCCATGATTGCCTTGTTATTAAGATTCATCAGCTTACATTTTTTAATAATATCCAGCATTTTACCTGTCTTTTCATATTTGGATATAATTTTCTTTTTAGAAGGCAAGATATACATAGATATAGAACATTGGTAACTATAAAAGATTTATAAGAAAAGTTAGGCTTAAATTAGGATATTTCACCTATAATACTCATATGAAAGTAAATACAGAGTATATGTACCCTATGACTGAGAGTTTTGTAAAAAAACATGAAAAATTATTTAATGATAGTCAAAATATAGTAAATTCCAATAATAAACTAACTCTGTTTTTTAATAATTCATCAATGTCAAAGTTATTGGATATTTTTTTAGACAATCCACATATAATGATATATACAATTGACCTTTTGAATAAAACCGGTCTATCCAGAAAGGCAATACAGGTAAATATACCACTTTTGATGGAAAATGATATAATATCTGAAGAAAAATATGCAAAATACAAATTTTACAAACTAAATACCAATAATTCCTTGGTAAAACAAATATCACAGTTTAGGAGTATACTACTTGTAAACAATGTCTTTATTCCAAAAATCCCCTCAAGGAAAAAACAAAATAGACGAGTCAACACTAAACTTCAAAAAAATAGAACAACCCGAAAGTCAAAGAAGATATCAAGGTAGGTTTAATGTTAATCTACATGTAAGAAATACCAAACAAGATCTTATCAATATGGTGATTCCCAGGGGTATTGGGGTAAAGATTTACGGTGCTGACACGCATAAAAACAGGCTTGCTGAGGGTAATTTAATATCTATTTATGCAAATAATATGAATCCGAATGAATTATGTAAAAGAGAATATGATGATTTAATGAATTTTGTTAATAATAAATTAAGTGTTATTAGAGATAATCCATATGAGATAAAAGGTGTTACTGCAGGTACAACCAAGATTATAACAGAGATAGATGATGAGTATAAAGCAGATAAGGCATTTAATTTAGAAAAAGATAGTAAAAATAATAAGATTTATGGTCAACTTTAGGTAGGTAGATAGGAAAAACATATATAACCACCCCTTTAAATATGGGTTATATTGTCTAATAACAGAAACAATAAACTAAATCCAAACGTTGAAATAGTTTTACCAGCAGGTGGTTCCAATCCTACAGTTACTTCAGGAACTGTAAGCACCGGAAATACAAAACAAGATCTAAAAAACCAAATTTCTACATTAAAAGCACAACAAAAAGAAACAGCAAAGAATATCAAGGCAGCACAAAAAGAATTAAGTAAACTTTCTAAAACAAGTAAGCCAGCAAAAAAAGAAATTCAAATAGTAAAAAAGAAAAATTCTAAGAAATCAAACGGTAAGAAATAAAATCTCCTACTTGGATAAATTTTATCTTATTTTCATTTCTTAATTTTTCCAGTTTGTAATGTAAAAGTTTTGGGTCAATATTATGACCCATCTCAATCTCAAGAGAATACTTTAAACCATTCCAACTGTTTTCCACACCATCACAATATTTTAAATGAAGTAAAATACGGTTTTCAAAAGAATCAGTTAAGACTTTTCACCATAGTCTGTAATTTCCTTAATCCATCATTTATTTTTTTACCATAGTTTCCCTGTTCTATTTCCCATTGAAATATATTTTTCTTCATATATTCAAACTCTTCATCGGTCATCGGGATTTGTTCTTCATCACAACTTTCTTTGGTATGATTCTTATCATGAATATCAAGATATTGCTTTTCGCACCGCTTACACCACATTAAGGTTTCTTCACCATTGTTATCTTCATCTGATCGTCTCCATATGGTTCTATTTTATCTATTGTATATCCTGCTGAATTCTTTGCCATATCAAAACAATAATTTGGATCATACCATAACAATCCTAATTCCTCTAATCCTTTTGTATCCAGTATTACTGTTTTATCATCTTCATGCCAAGGTGCGGTAAGACATCCATTTGCCATGAAATCCTGCCATGGGGTATTATCAGCAATGTCTGTCCCTAGACCACCATAGTGCATCCAACCTACATCTCCTGGTTTAAGGCCAAATGCTGCTGTCATTAGTGCTCCTGTTAATAGAAAGACGGTGCTGAAAGTAACCAAAGCTACTATCACTACAAGTTTTATTTTATTCTTTTTATTTGAAATTATCCATTCCATAAGACATTATACCTACAAGTTGAATATAAACTAAACTATTATACTGTTAGAAAAATTCGAAACAATATTATACCTTGCTAGTAGAGGTAGAATGTTTTATGAAGACAGTAGTGATTACAGGGATTGACTCGACCGGAAAATCCACCGCCATATCCAGACTACCATGGCAAAATACCAGAAAATATCCCAATAATCAGGAGATTAAGGACCAGATTAATAATTTTTATCAAATTTTAACTTCTAGTGATCAACTACATGACATTACTATTAGGAATGTATTTAGACAAATACATGATCTATATGATAGAGATTTTAGGATAGATTATTCGGTGCCGGAAGGGGAAAAAGTGTTAATATTTGACAGATATTTCATTGATAATGTAGTTTATAGTAGGATGAACGGTGTTGAAAGGTCTAGCTATTCCGAAGACCATCATTATGTCCCTGATTTGGTTATAATGTTAAAGGCAAGAAATTACAACAAATGGAAGGAAAAATTTGTCTTAAAGGGTGATGAGAATATCAAAGAGCCTCTTATATTATTCGAAGAAGTCCAACAGGAAATGCAAACAGTGTTAAAAGAATTACATGAATCTAAAAAAATAAAGAATTATACGATAATTGAGGCTCTTACAGAAGATACCAATGGGAAGATCATTCAAGTAATTTCTGATTTGATTGGTTCTCCTTAACAAATCTTCTCCTAGATTTCATATTAAGATATGTACCATCACCTACGTCCAAAAACTTACTCTCTTCTTCTTCTTCCCTTCTCGCACCGATATCTATCATCTCTCCATCAATACTAATCCTAATTTCTTTAGGATCAAATCTAAGTTTAAAGTCTCCTAGATCAATTAGAGTCATTTTCCTCTACACTCTCCTCTGATTCTTGACTATCTTCTTCCTGTTGTTGTTGTTCCTGTTCTGGCTCTTCTTCTTGGTCTGGTTGTTGTGTTTCTTCTGTTTCAATCGCTGTATCAGGAGTTATTACTACTGGATCTTGTTCCTGAGGCTGTTCTTCTTCATTAGTTTGTTCATCATCAGTCTCTACATAAGTGCAGTTATTACCTACCATTTCCATACCGTCTGGACACCCTTCCTCATCATCTATACATCTTCCACTTTCGTCATCGTCTTCACTATGAGTTCCATCAGGACAGCCTTCTGGATGATCTGGGAAACATTGTCCATCTTCATTCATATTAAAGTCATCCGGACATTCTCCATCTGGGTTAGGAGCACATTTGGATAGACTTGGATTAAAGAGACAGTCTCTATCTGGTCCGTCATTATCGTTATGATGTTTTTTTCCATCATGTTTGTTATCGTCATCTACCTTTATATCAACGTCAATCTGCTGACCATTAAGACCATGAAGTATACCTGAAATGGGCGTTAGTAGACAATAAACATACATTTCACCCATGTATTTGTAAAGTATTATACCTGCTGGACATTGATCAAAGAAAGTTGATATTTTTTGTTTTGTTTCGGTGCTTACATCAAAGTTGTTGAGGTCTATTGCTGCCGTTGTTGTTGTTTGGTCTGGATAAACTGGTTGTGCTGCTACACTATTACTACTAATTCCTAATACCAAAATGGTTATTAAGAATCCAAAAATGGCTTTCATTGTATTATTCAATCTCACTTATTTCTTTTAACTGTCTTGAAAGATTCATCTTAATTCATCCCTATCTTTCCATTGTTTTATTATTCGTTTTGTTTGTTCATCATCTGCTGTGTCGGTCCTTACAGGTTTCTTAGTACTTTTGAAATACCAGACATTTACTCCTATTGCTGCTATACCTCCAAATATGAGGGTTATTATCATCCAGACTTCCATTTTCACTCAAACCCCGCAATTGCATGATCTTCTACCAGAATCCAGGCTTCAAAGTGATCAAGTGTTTTCAGCACCGACAAACTTACCATTCTAAATTCAGCATCCTTCAAATGTTTCTTTATTGCTTCTGCCAATTCTTCTGATGTATTTCTTTCCATAATTAATAATTTCTGTGTCATTTAATTAACCTATAGGTTGAACATAGATATATACCTATCTATCTTTCATTCGTTTAGGCACCGAAAATTAACGTATATAAGTCACACTGAGTAATAAAAGGGTTATTGAGTAAATCAGTTAGAATAAAATGTACCCAATGTGGTAATTGGGCTAATGTTAAAGTGTTAAACGGTGCGAAAATGAAAAAAATATGTAATAGATGTTTACATCCAGAATTATACAGGCCAGAAGTTTTATGAGTTTTAAAGAAGATTATGTACCCCTAAAGGATTCATTAAAACGAATGGATTATTTTCTAACTCTAAAATTAGAAAAGGATAAGATAGCACAGATGTTGATACATTCTTTAGTATTTGATGGTAGGTTTTACGGTGCTGAAAGCAAGGAAGAGTTAGAGGATTGGATTGAGTATATGAATTGGGTAATGTTTAAAAAACAGGAATTTTTTAAAAGTTTGGGTGTGAAATATAATTAATCAAGACCCAACCGAATCTTACATAGATTAACGGTCTCTGGATTAATATCGATACCAATAAAATCTCTATTCATACGCTTAGCAACTACTCCAACCTTAGCACTACCACAAAGGGGATCTGATATAGTACCTCCTTTGGGTACAGTTGTATCGATAACCATCTCGGATAACTGATATGGTAAACCGGAATCGAATTCATTCGTATAATACGTATCCTCTATTGGATAACTATGTATAGATGTCCTGGCATATTTACTTTTGTAGTTAAAATAAAAATCATTTTGCTTAACATAATGAAATATAAACTCATAATTCTTTAAAAAACCTTTATCCTTATAGTTCTTTAATTGGTGTTTTTCTGTTCT
>Ga0310892_10000013_pt1 | contig 33264 bp, 29 predicted proteins | sample C0D1metaG_FD_203747 | JGI IMG/M metagenome (GOLD analysis project Ga0310892, IMG submission 203747) | Lab incubated soil microbial communities from West Virginia University Organic Research Farm, Morgantown, WV, United States - C8D2 | ecosystem: Environmental > Terrestrial > Soil > Agricultural...
AGGGATTTGAACCCCCGACCACCCGCTTACGAAGCGGATGCTCTACCGCTGAGCTACGCCGGCTGAAAACCGCGCCACTGATATCGGTGCAGCCCACAATTGGCAAGCAATACGGCCTTTGTCGGTCTTCCGGCGATCAGCGGAACAGCCTGCGCAACCGCTGCCAGACATCGCTCTCGCGTGACGTCGACATTTCCGGCACCGGGTCAACATCCGCACCGGGGTCCGGCCCGGGGTCGTCCGGAGCATGCACAAGCGGAATCACAGGCTCGACCAGTTTTCGTTTGGCCGGTGTCTTCGATCTGGCGGCCCTGCGCGAAGGCATCTCCGATGCGGTGCTCGGCTTCGTTTCCGGTGCCTGGAGGGTAATTGCCTCGACGGCAGGAGGTGTGGCCTCGATCACCGGCCTGGCGTCACCGATCTCCGCCAGTGGAACTTTCCATTCGAATCCGTCGAGGCGCCCGTTCGGAGACACTGGCAGCCAATGCTCCGAAACCGCACCGTCAGCCGTCCACGCCGGATCACCGGATGCGCGCATGGCGCGCGCCATCCATTCGCGGACACGTCCTTGATCGCCGTGGTCCGCCTCCTCGATTTCCGCCATCAGCGTGGCGACTCGGCGGGTCGGCGCCGAAACATATGACGCGAGCGCTGCACGCGCCGTTGCAAATTCGCGCGCATCGAGTGCTGCACGTGCTATCGCCAACGCGCCCTCGAGCTGCCCCGGAACCTTCTCGGCGAGTTTTTGCATGCGCGTCAGCCGCTCGCGCGCGCTGTCGCCGAGCCGGACGTTTGCATAGCTTTCGGCGATGTCGGGATGCGGATTGATCGCCCAGGCCGCTTCCAGAATTTTTCTTGCCCTGCGAACATCGCCTGCTTCCGAGAGCCGCCGTCCGGCAAGCGCCACTGCCGGAACTAGGTCGGGCGCGAGCTTGACGGATTCGAGCACAAGAGCGCGCGATATATCGCGATCGGCGCCCTCGAGCACCTGCGCGCGCGCAACTAGCAGGACCGCGCGCTTGCGGCGGTAATCTTGTTTTTCCAGTGCGCTTTTCATGTGATCAAGCGCGTCCAGCGCGCCGGACCAGTCCTTGGTAGCGCAACGGTACTCCAATAGGGCCAAGCCCGCCCACACCACGCCGGGTTGCGTCTTTGCCGCTTCCTCAGCCGCGAGCCGCGCCCCATTCAGATCATTGCGTCGCTGCGCCTCAATGTAGAGGCCACGAAGCCCGAGAAGTTTTGTGTCGTCGCGCGCACTCATGTCGCGGAAGGCGCGCTCGGCCGTGACACTATCGCCGGCCATCTGCGCAGATTGCGCTGTCAAAAGCAGCGCGAGCGGATCGCCCGGCGAAAGCCGCGCTGCATCGTCGGCGGACCGGCGCGCCAGGCGCAAGTCGCCGGCGCCGACCGCGATCAGGCCACGGCTGATGGCAAGATAGCCTTTGATGGCACGCCGGTGGCGGAAGAACAGTGACACCTGCTCGGGCGACCGCAGAATGACCCGCACGATCGACCAGATCACCAGGATAATAAGAACAAGGGCTGCGACGGCGACCGCGGCAACGATCACAGACGTTTCGACGCGATAATCCATCCAGGTAATTGCAATCTCGCCCGGACGGTCAGCGACCCAGGCAAATCCCCAGGCAATAACCAAGACCGAAATCAGAAACAGGACGATCCGGATCATCCCGGCCTCATCGCTTGGCGAGCGCGTGCATTGTGTCGGCGGCGAATTGGCGAGCGGCCGTTATCGCCACCTGCCGTGATTGCGCTTTGGCAATCCAGTCGCGCGCCAGCGCGCGCGTTGTCACATCAAGCTTCCCCAGGTCGGCTAGAGCGCCGTCGATATCGGCATGCGCCGTCTCAACTTCGATCCGCGCCAGCACGGCCGAGGAGTCATCTCCCGCGGTCGCACCCACCGGTCGAATACGAACGAGCTTGCTGGCATTGGCCTGCAGCCGATCCAGAAAATCGCCCCCGGGCGCCTGTGCGCCCGACGCCTTGGTCAGAGCCGGAATCGACACGCGCAATTCCTGGGCCAGAGTTGGCGCGCTGGGTACGCCGCTCGCTGCAAACGGAGCAAGCGGCGCCAAATGCTTTTCATCTGCACCGAGAGCCCGTGCTTCATCGAGTTCCGCGCTGAATGGCACACCACGGATGATTGCATCCCGCAACGCGGCTGCCGTCAGCGCAAGCCGGGCCGCCTTGTCACCGGTGTTGCTTCTCACCGCCTGCTCAAGCGTAGCCAGACGCTTTTGCAAAGCCTCGATGTCGGCCGGAGACAAACTGGTCGACGTATTCCTGCTGAGCCCCTGCACGCTGTCGCGCAATTGCGTGATGGCCTTGTCAGCCGCGTCGGCTCGCCCGGTAACCTCATCACTGCGCTTGTTGAGCGCCGTCAATGCAATGCCGAGCGATTTCACGGCATTGTCGGCCGCCGACAACCGTTCGGAAACGCCCGGATCGCTCGCCGGGGTTTTTGCAATGGAGGATTCGATTTTTGCAAAACGCTCATTGAGCGCCGCAACCGAAGCCGGCCCCGCATCGACAGGACTGGCGTAGCGGGCTGGCACAAGCCCCGCGAGCCAGACTCCGAGAAATGCAAGCGCGACGATCGCCGCACCGCCAAGCCCCGCGAAAAACATCTGACGTGCCGCGGCCCAATTCCAGGGCTTTGCGCCGTTGCTCGGCGGGTTTTCAGCCGCAGGCTCTGGCGCCTCCGTAGAAGAATGTTCATCGCGCTGCGGCGGTTCGGCCGCGTGCGCTTCATGGTCCGGGGATGACGCCGAAACGTCGGTCGCCGTCAGATCGATGGTCGGAGCCGGCCTTTTGCGGCGGCGGGCGCCTTCGGCAGGGTCCTGAGTTGTGCGCTTGTCGGACATGCGCGCTCCCTTCAACGAATCGGCTCAACCCCGCCAGACAGGAAATAACGCAATTGGCCTTTGCGCGCCAACAATCAAGCCGGCGGGGCCCGCAAAAGCGCGATCAAAGCTGCTTCGTCCGGGCGGGCAGCGATGGCAATGCGGCTCGCGCCGGCAAGCGGCTCGGCAACCTGCGACGAAAGACAAAGATGTCGCACATCCTCAGCCGGACCGGCGACACCTGACGACCTTGCGCCTTCAACAAAGAGTTCAGCGCTGCGGCGGGAAAAATGCAGCACGGCGTCGACATCGCCGGATTCAAGCGCGGCAGCGAGGACCGGTGGAAAGACTTCGGCGGCAATTCGATAGACGACCTTCATCTCGGCATCAATGCCATGTGCCGCCAGTTGCGGCACAAGATCGCCGGAGCGATCCTCGCCCGCGAGATAGAGCAGCGGAGCTTTAGCGCCGACGGCGCGCGCGGCGACTAATCGTACGAGATCCTTGATATCGCCGTTGGCGGAACTCACCTCCGCGAAACCTGCCTGCCGCGCTGCCTCTGCGCTCCGATCGCCAACGGCAAACACAGGCAGCGTTTTAACTCCGTCAGCCGTCGCGGGAACCGCCTGCAACGCATTCGCGCTCGTTATCACAATTGCGCTCCAGGTTCCGGCAAGATCGACGGCGACCGGCTCGATCCGCATCAGCGGCGCCACCAGCACTTCGTGTCCGAGCGCTTCCAGCGCGACTGCGGTGCGCTCACTATCGGTTTGCGGGCGGGTGACGACGACGCGCATGGTTCAATCGAAAAATCCTACCCCCGCACGGTGCTTGAGCTCGCGCCCGGCCTCGGCGCCGATAGTGGCGGCGTCCTTGCGCTTTCCGGTGCCGGCGATGTCGTGCGCCGCGCTCCCGTCCGGACGCGCAATCAATCCGCGAAACTGAACGGCGTCTCCGGACACTGTCGCATGGCCGGCGATCGGAGTCTTGCAGGAGCCGTCAAGTGAACAGAGAAATGCGCGCTCGCATGCGATGGCCACCGACGTATCGCCGTGATCAACACGGGCAAGAATATCGCGCACGCGGTCATTGTCCTCGCGTGTTTCAATACCAATCGCGCCTTGTCCCGCCGCCGGTAAAAATTCATCCTCGCTCATAACGACCGTGGCACGATCGGAAAGACCGAGACGCTTCAGTCCGGCGAGCGCAAGTATCGTCGCGTCGACTTCACCGGCTTCGAGCTTGCGCAGCCGCGTTTCGACATTGCCGCGCAGCGGCAGGACGCGCAGGTCTGGACGCGCGCGTTTGGCGATCGCCTGCCGACGCAGCGATGCCGTGCCGAGACTTGCGCCACGCGTCAGGTCGGAAAGAGAACCCGCCTTGCGGCTGATGAAGACATCGCGCGGGTCTTCGCGCTCGAGACACGCGGCTAGAACGAGCCCGCCAGGCAGTAGGGTCGGCATGTCTTTCGCCGAATGCACAGCGAGGTCCACTCCCCTATTGAGGAGTGCCTCCTCGATTTCCTTGGTGAACAATCCTTTGCCGCCCTCCTCGGCGAGCGGTCGGTCCTGAATCGTGTCGCCGGTGGTGCGGATGACGACAAGCTCGATCGCGCTTTCCTCGAGCCCAGCCGCCGCCGCGAGACGCGAGCGCACCATGCGTGCCTGCACCAGCGCGAGCGGGCTGCCGCGCGTGCCGATGCGCAAGGACGCTCTGGATTGCGCCATACAACCTCGCAATGCTAGGCCGGAACCCGGGCCGGCCCTGTCGTCAGGACTAGCTATTATTTAAGCTGCAGTCACCTCGCCTGCCTGGCAGTGGTGGATTCAGATGAGGAATCATGATCGTCCTCGGAATTGAAACGACCTGCGACGAGACCGCGGCGGCGGTTGTCGAGCGTTTCGAGGATGGCCGCGGCAAGATTTTATCGAACGTGATCCTCTCGCAGGTGCGCGAACACGCTGCATTTGGCGGGGTGGTGCCCGAGATCGCCGCGCGGGCCCACGTAGAGACACTGGACGGCATCATCGGCAGGGCTATGGCGCAGGCCAACTGTAGCTATGACATCGTCGACGGGATCGCGGCTGCCGGCGGTCCTGGATTGATCGGCGGGGTCATCGTCGGGCTGACAACGGCGAAGGCAATAGCGCTTGTGAAAAACAAGCCGCTGATCGCCGTCAATCACCTTGAAGCGCATGCCCTGACCGCACGGCTGACCGACAATACGCCGTTTCCGTACTGCCTGTTTCTCGCTTCAGGCGGTCACACCCAGATCCTCGCCGTGCGCGGCGTCGGGGACTATGTGCGCCTCGGCACCACGCAGGACGACGCCATCGGAGAAGCCTTCGACAAGACTGCAAAACTGCTCGGCCTTGGCTATCCGGGCGGACCGGAAGTCGAAAGAGAAGCCCTGCGCGGCAACCCGACACGCTTCGAACTCCCGCGCCCCATGCACGGCCGCAAAGAGCCCGATTTCTCGTTGTCGGGCCTGAAGACCGCATTGCGCTTGGAGGCTGAGAAGATCGCCCCGCTCAGCGACCAGGACGTCGCCGATCTTTGCGCCGGCTTTCAGCAGGCGATCGTCGATGTCGTGTTCGATCGCCTGCGCGCGGGCCTGCGGCTGTTCCGCACGCGCTTTGGCACGCCCACCGCGCTGGTTGCAGCCGGCGGCGTCGCCGCCAATCAGTCGATCCGCCGCGCGCTCAATCGCCTGGCCTTCGAGGTAGGCACGACTTTGGTCGCGCCGCCGCTCGATCTCTGCACCGACAACGGCGCAATGATCGCCTGGGCCGGCTGTGAACGGTTGGCACTCGGCCTTACCGACACATTGGATGTCGCACCGCGAGCACGCTGGCCGCTTGATGAAATCGCTGCCGCCGAGGGGGCGCGGCGCCGCACGGCGGCATATAAATGACCGCGTGTTTGGGCCAGTAGCATGAACTTCCAACGCATCGCAGTGCTCGGTGGAGGCGCCTGGGGAACGGCGCTGGCACTCACCTGCGCGCGCGCCGGACGCGATGTGACGCTATGGGAGTTCGATGGCAAAAATGCCGAGCATTTGTCGGGAAAACGTGAAAGCCAATTCCTGCCCGGCGTGAAGCTGGTTGAGCGCATCAAGGTGACGCGCGATCTGGGCGAGGCCGCACGCGCCGAAGCGATTCTGCTGGTCGTGCCCGCGCAGGCGATGCGTTCGGTTGTGAGCGCGCTTGCAAACTCACTGTCCGGTGCAATTCCTCTAGTGGCCTGCGCCAAGGGTATCGAGCACAGCACGCACAGGTTCATGACCGAGGTGATTGCGGAGTGCGCGCCGAAGGCCGTGCCAACGATTCTGTCGGGCCCAAGCTTCGCTGCGGACGTTGCGCGCGGGCTGCCAACCGCCGTCACAATTGCTGCGGCTGATCCCAAAATAGCGGCCGCACTCGCACGTGCGATCAGCGCAGATGCGTTCCGCCCCTACCATTCCACCGACGTGCGCGGCGTCGAGCTTGGCGGCGCAACGAAGAACGTGCTTGCGATCGCTGCCGGCATCGTCACCGGGCGCGGGCTCGGCGCCAGCGCTTCAGCTGCACTGACAACGCGCGGCTTTGCCGAGCTCGTACGTTTCGGCAACGCTCACGGCGCCAAGACGGAAACCATGATGGGCCTTTCTGGTCTCGGCGATCTTATTCTTACATGCTCGACGCCGCAGTCGCGCAACTTCTCCTGCGGCGTCGCGTTAGGGAAAGGTGAAAAGGCGGACACCGCCGCGCATGGCAAGCTCGCCGAAGGCGTGTTCACCGCGCCGGCATTGATGGAAATGGCGCGTGCAAAGAATGTCGACATGCCGATCTCAGGCGCCGTCGCCGCGGTACTGGCGGGAAAAATGAGTGTCGACGAGGCCATCGAGTCGTTGCTGACAAGACCCCTCAAATCGGAATCGTGACATGGCGTACTGGCTGTTGAAGACCGAGCCGGATGAGTATTCCTGGAATGACCAGGTCAAGCGCGGAGCCAAGGGCGAGGCATGGACCGGCGTGCGTAATTTCACCGCGCGCCGCCATCTCGGCGAAATGAAAAAAGGCGACAAGTTTTTCTTCTACCACACGGGCGACGAGAAACAGGTTGTCGGCATCGCCGAGGTGACCCGGGAATCGTTCCCCGATCCGACCGCAGCCAAAGGCGAGCCATGGGTGGCCGTCACCACGGTAGCGGACAAGCCGCTGCCGAAGCCGGTCACGCTCGCGGCGATCAAGGCCGAACCGAAACTCAAAGGCATGGCGCTGGTAAAATATGGACGCCTGTCAGTGCAGCCGGTGACCGAGGCCGAATGGAAGCTGGTTTGCAAGATGGGCGGACTGAAGGCCTGACTTGTCGCTACTGGGCTTGTATCGGCCGTCGACCTCTTTTCATAATGCCCCTCAGCAAGGCGCATGCCGGGCATAGGAATGGAGGCTCTTATGAGCTTTACCCATGGCAATATCGTTTCGATTCTCGTTGCCGCCGTTGCCGCCTGGATTTTTGGCGGCATCTACTACACCGGCCTTGGCAAGTGGTGGATGGCTGCGCAGGGAAAGACCGTGGAGCAGTGCAAGGCAGAGCAGGCCGGTAAATCCGCCGTCGCAATGGCAGCGCCGTTTGTTCTCGTATTCCTCGCTGAAATCATCATGGCCTGGGTGCTGTATGGCATTCTCGTGCATCTGAACATGTTCACCGTGCGCGCCGGCCTCATATCCGGGGCGCTCTGCTGGCTCGGCTTCGTCGTCACCACGATCGCGTCCAACAACGCATTTTCCAACCGCAAGGCGATGTTGACCGTCATCGACAGCGTGGCCTGGCTCGGCGCGTTGCTTATCATCGGGGCGATCCTGGGCGGCTTTGGCCGCTGACGGATGGAAAATCCGGCCTGAATCCGCGACCAAAGTGGCAATTTGTCCGCCTTGTCGCGATGAAAGGCGCCGTCGCATAATGGCGCCGACAGGGAAATGTGGCGGAAGCCTGCGGCGCCAACAGCGGGCGGGAGGAAGTGCCGATGTCCGATAAGACCTATGACGTGCCGGCTGAATGGCGGAAACGCGCTTTCGTCGACGATGCCAAATACAAAGAAATGTACGACCGTTCGATCAAGGATCCGAACGGCTTCTGGGCCGAACAGGCCAAGCGCATCGACTGGATCAAGCCGTTCAGCAAGGTCAAGAACGCCTCCTACGCGCCGAACAATGTCTCGATCAAATGGTTCGAGGACGGCACACTCAACGCCTGCCACAACTGTGTTGACCGTCATCTGGCCAAACGCGGTGACCAGACCGCCATCCTCTGGGAAGGCGACGATCCGAAGGACGACAAGAAGCTCACCTACAAGCAGCTGCACGCCGAGGTCAGCCGCTTTGCCAACGTCTTGAAGGCGCGCGGCGTCAAGAAAGGCGACCGCGTCACCATCTACATGCCGATGATCCCGGAGGCGGCGGTCTCCATCCTCGCATGCGCGCGCATCGGCGCGATCCATTCGGTCATCTTCGGCGGCTTCTCGCCGGACTCGATCGCCGGTCGCATCGAGGATTGCAAGTCCACCTGCATCGTCACCGCCGACGAGGGGCTGCGCGGCGGCCGCAAGATTCCGCTCAAGGCTAATGTCGACGAGGCCTGCAAGAAGGCTGGCGGTGTTACCTCCATCATCGTGATCAAGCGCACCAACGCGGCCGTCAACATGGAGAAGGGCCGCGACGTCTATTACGACGACATCGCCAAGACCGTGCCGGCCGATTGCCCGTGCGAGGAGATGAAGGCGGAGGACCCGCTGTTCATCCTTTACACCTCCGGCTCCACCGGGAAGCCAAAAGGCGTGCTGCACACCACCGGCGGCTATCTGGTCTACACCTCGATCACGCACCAGTACGTGTTCGATTATCACGATGGCGACATCTACTGGTGCACCGCCGACGTCGGCTGGGTCACCGGTCACAGCTACATCATCTACGGGCCGCTCTCGAACGGCGCCATCTCGCTGATGTTCGAAGGCGTGCCGAACTATCCGACCACGTCGCGTTTCTGGGAAGTGTGCGACAAGCACAAGGTCAACATCATCTACACGGCGCCGACCGCCATCCGCGCGCTGATGCAGGGCGGCAACGACCCGGTCAAGAAAACGTCGCGCAAGTCGCTTCGTCTTCTCGGCACGGTCGGCGAGCCGATCAATCCGGAGGCGTGGGAGTGGTACTACCACGTGGTTGGCGATGATCGCTGTCCGATCGTCGACACATGGTGGCAGACCGAGACCGGCGGCATCCTGATCACGCCACTGCCTGGCGCGACCAAGCTCAAGCCGGGCTCGGCGACGCGGCCATTCTTTGGCATCGCCCCACAGATCGTGGACGCCGAGGGCAAGGAGATCAAAGGCGCCGGCAGCGGCAATCTATGCATCGTCGAATCGTGGCCGGGCCAGATGCGCACGGTTTATGGCGACCACCAGCGCTTCATCGACACGTACTTCAAGACGTATGCGGGCAAGTATTTCACCGGTGACGGCTGCCGCCGCGATGAGGACGGCTACTACTGGATCACCGGCCGCGTCGACGACGTCATCAATGTCGCCGGCCACCGCCTCGGCACCGCAGAAGTCGAAAGCGCGCTGGTCGCACATCCGAAAGTGTCGGAGGCCGCTGTCGTCGGCTATCCGCACGACATCAAAGGCCAAGGCATCTACGCCTACGTGACGTTGATGGCCGGCGAGAAGCCGACTGAGGACCTGCGCAAGGAGCTTGTGGGCTGGGTCCGCAAAGAGATCGGGCCGATTGCATCGCCCGACTTGATCCAGTTCGCGCCTGGTCTGCCCAAGACGCGCTCGGGCAAGATCATGCGGCGAATTCTCCGCAAGATCGCCGAAGACGAGTACGGCAACCTCGGCGACACTTCGACACTGGCAGATCCGGCTGTCGTGGACGATCTGGTCAATAACCGGCAAAATAAAAAGGCGGCAAAGGCCGGCGCGTGAGGCCGGCATGATTCGCTGAAGACCCGGACCTGGCCGAGGAGCTCATTCCCCGGTGGCGCCGCCAGGAGCCTTACCGGCCCGTGGGCATCGGTACGCTAGTGGTCGTCGAACAATAGGCGCCGGGCAAAACTGTGCGTTGCTGAATTTTTTAGCCGAAGTTCGCGACCTCGACACAATTTAGCGGCAACTATCGGGGTATGGCGCGTCCGCGCACCTCACCCCAGCCGGAAGTCCCCGGCCTTGCCGCCCGAAGAATCGCCGCCGATATCCTCGACGGCGTGTTGCGGCGCCGCATCGCGCTCGACGAGCTTCTCTCCGGCAAAAACGCCCACACGGGCCTTTCCACACTTCCCGACCGCGACCGCGCGCTGACGCGCCGGTTGGCTGCGACGGTTTTGCGGCGCCTTGGCACACTTCGCCATCTGGTTGGGGGATTTCTCGAAAAGGGATTTCCCGCGGACGCGCCGCGCGCCGAGACCATCCTCCTGCTCGGGGCGGCTCAAATTCTTTGGCTCGAGGTTCCCGACCATGCAGCCGTCGACCTGTCGGTGCGCCTCGCTCAGGCCGACCGGCGTGCGGCACGGTACGCCGGCCTCGTGAATGCCGTATTGCGTCGCGTCGCGCAAATGGGCGCAACCGTGCAGGCCGGTGACGTGTCGCGTGATACGCCGGATTGGCTGCTCAAGCGCTGGAGCAAGACTTACGGTCGCGACACGGCTCGCGCCATCGCGACCGCGATCGGACACGAGCCCGCTCTCGATATCACGGTCAAGGATAATGCCGACTCCTGGGCGGAACGCTTGCGCGGCCGCGTGCTGCCAACGGGAACGGTGCGAACGTCGGCGCACGGCGCGATTTCATTGCTCCCGGGTTTTTCAGAGGGCGCGTGGTGGGTGCAGGACGCAGCCGCAGCGCTGCCGGCAAATCTGTTCGGCGATCTGCGCGGTGCGCGGGTCGCCGACCTCTGCGCCGCGCCGGGCGGAAAAACCGCGCAGCTCGCTCTTGCAGGCGCGGAGGTAACTGCGGTCGATCGTTCGCCCGCGCGGCTTAGCCGCTTGCGCGAGAACCTATCGCGTCTCGGGTTGAAAGCCGACACCATTGCCGTCGACGCGCTGGAATGGCAGGCGGAGCCCTTCGATGCGATCCTGCTCGATGCGCCGTGCTCTTCGACCGGAACTATCCGCCGCCATCCCGACGTGCCCTGGCTCAAGAGCGAAGCCGACCTTTCTGCACTCACGGCTTTACAGCACAAGCTTCTCGACCGCGCAGTCGGTATGCTCAAGCCCGGCGGCGTGCTTGTCTATTGCGTCTGCTCGCTGGAACCGGAGGAATGTGAGGACCAGATCGCCGCGCTGCTGACGCGCGATCCGCGCATTACGCGGAAGCCTGTTACGCCCCAGGATGTCTTCGAGCGCCGCGAATTCGTCACCGACGATGGTGACCTGCGCACGTTGCCGATGCATCTGCCTGATTCGGATCCGCGCTGGGGAGGGCTCGACGGTTTTTACGCTGCTCGTCTCACCTGCAAATCGGCCTAAATCCGCAGGCGGATTGAGATATTGGCGCTTTCCCGACCCTTCGCTATCGTGTCAACCGCGCTTACGGATCAGTACGCGCATCAGGGGACGAACGGATTGATGATGCGGGTTTCGGTCGCGGAGCGAGCTAGACTCTCCGTGCTCCTCGGGCGCCGCGCTTTCCGTAGCCTGCTCGGCAGCGTCAATACGCACCCGCTGGTGCGCTGGCGCTTTGCCTCGACCAAGACCGACAGGCTGGTGATTGCGCCGCAGGACCTGCGCACCGCGGATGCCACGCGGGCAAGCGAAATCTACGCCGGGCGTTTTGCTTTTGCCGGGAAGGTCGTCATCTGCGACCGCCGGTCACCTTTTGAGATGACGCCGCCGTCGGACGAGTGGGCGGTGACGTTGCTCGGCTTCGTCTGGTTGCGCCATCTGCGCGCCGCCGATTCGGCGATCACGCGCGCCAATGCGCGCTCGCTGATCGACGAGTGGATCAACATCCAAGGCGGATGGCACGCGACGGGCTGGCGTGCCGACGTTCTCTCGCGCCGCGTGATCTGCTGGCTCAGCCAGGCACCTTTTATCTTGCAGGACGCCGACGCGCGCTTTTATCGTCGCTTTATCCGCAGCCTGTCGCGACAGATACGCTATCTGCGCCGCACGCTCAATGAAACGCGCGACGGCCTGCCCCGCCTGCAGGCCGTGATCGCCCTGGCGTATGCGACGCTTTGCATGCAGGGCCAGTCAGGATATTTGCGTTCCAACGTGCGCCGTCTGGTCGACGAATTGCGCACGCAAATTCTGCCGGACGGCGGCCACACCAGCCGAAATCCCGGCACGCTGATTGAATTGCTGACCGACCTGTTGCCGTTGCGTCAGTTGTTTTCCGCTCGTCAGTTGCAGCCACCGCAGGCGCTCAATAATGCCATCGACCGGATCATGCCGATGCTGCGCTTCTTCCGCCACGGCGACGGAAACTTTGCGCAGTTCAATGGCATGGGCCCCACGCCAGTCGATCTGCTCGCCACCGTTCTGGCCTATGACGATGCACGGGGCACGCCAGTCTCGAATGCTCCGCATTCAGGCTATCAGCGCATCGAAGCCGGACAGACCGCGCTCCTGATGGATACGGGAAAAGCCCCACCGGTAGCCGTGAGTCAGGAGGCGCATGCCGGCTGTCTGTCATTCGAAATGTCCTGGAAGCAGCAGCGGTTGGTCGTCAATTGCGGGTTGCCGGCGGTCAACAAGGAGAATTGGCGCCAGGTCGCACGTGCGACGCCGGCGCACTCGACCGTGACGATTAACGACCAATCGTCGTGCCATTTTCTCGAATCCGCCGCAGCCCGGCGGCTGTTAGGCGGCACGACAATCATGGGCGGGCCACACGATGTCCATGTTGAGCGCGATCCCAGTGGCCCAGTGCTGCGCGCCTCCCACGACGGCTATGCAAGCGACTGCGACATCATCCACCACCGCGCTATTCGGCTGAGTGCAGATGGCCGGGTGCTCGATGGAGAAGACAGCTTCACCACGACAGACGGCCAGGCACCCTCTTCAGGCCCAGACGTCGAATTTGCCATCCGGTTTCATCTGCACCCCGCAATCAAGGCGAGCCGCCTCGCTGACGGACGAGGCGTCATCCTGCTTCTACAGGATCGCGAAGTTTGGACCTTCGCAACTTTGGCCGACTCCGTTGAAATCGAGGAAAGCGTGTTCTTGGCCGGCTCAGACGGCCCGCGCCGAACGGTGCAAATTGTCATTTATGGGCGTGTGGGCGAGCAGGGCAATGTGCGCTGGAGCTTCCGCCACACGCCGCCCGCCACCCCGGGCGCACGTCCCGACCGCGCTCACGAGCCGGAATTGCCGCTATAGAACCGATGCTTGTGGATGCAGTGCTCGCATGCGTTACGGCCGAATACACTCCAGGCCCGTTGATGTGCTAGCTCGTGCCTCATGGCCAGCCACCCGCGACACGTAACCCGCGCTTTGCTTTCGGTCTCCGACAAGACCGGTCTGGTTGCATTTGCGACTACGCTGGCAGGCTTTGGCGTTGAGCTGATTTCGACGGGCGGCACCGCCAAGGCTCTCAAGGATGCCGGACTTGCCGTAATCGATGTCGCCGAGCTGACCGGCTCTCCCGAAATGATGGATGGCCGCGTTAAGACGTTGCATCCGAAAGTGCACGGCGGCCTGCTCGCGATCCGCGGTAACAAGGAGCACGCTGCGGCGATGGAGCAGCATCAGATCAGACCGATCGATCTGCTCGTGGTCAATCTTTATCCGTTCGAATCATCGGTGGAAAAGAGCGCATCGTTCGACGACTGCATTGAAAATATCGACATCGGCGGGCCGGCGATGATTCGCGCGGCAGCCAAGAATCATGCGGACGTTGCCGTTGTGGTCGATCCAAGTGACTACGAAAAAGTGCTTGGCGAAATGGTCGCGCACAACGGTATGGTGTCGTTCGAATTGCGGCAGAAACTCGCAGCTAAGGCCTATGCGCGCACTGCCGCCTATGACGCGGCGATTTCAAACTGGTTCGCGGAAACGCTGCACGATGACGCCCCGGACTATCGGGCTTTTGGCGGCATATTGGCGGAAGCGCTGCGTTATGGCGAGAATCCTCACCAAACCGCGGCATTCTATCGCTCGCCCGGCCGGCGTTTTGGCGTCACCACGGCCCGTCAGTTGCAGGGCAAGCAACTGTCCTACAACAACATCAACGACACCGACGCCGCCTATGAATGTGTTGCCGAGTTCGATCCGGGCCGCACGGCTGCATGTGTGATCGTCAAGCACGCCAATCCATGCGGCGTGGCGGAAGGACGCGACCTGCTCGATGCGTATCGCAAGGCGCTAGCATGCGATTCGACGTCGGCATTCGGCGGCATCGTTGCGCTTAACCGGAAGCTTGATGCTGAAGCTGCGAAAGCGATCACCGAGATTTTCACCGAAGTCATCATCGCGCCGGACGCGACTGAAGAGGCGATCAAGATCGTCGGGGCGAAAAAGAATCTGCGGTTGCTGGTCGCCGGCGGCCTGCCCGACCCCCGCGCCGACGGGCTGACCGTAAAATCCGTGGCCGGCGGCTTGCTGGTGCAATCACGTGATAATGCGGTTGTCGACGAGATGCAGCTCCACATCGTGACCAAGCGTCAACCGAGCGACGCTGAGCTTGCCGATCTGCGTTTTGCCTTCCGCGTCGCCAAGCACGTGAAGTCGAACACCATTGTGTATGCGAAGAATCGCGCCACTGTCGGAATCGGCGCCGGACAGATGAGCCGCGTCGATGCCGCACGCATCGCTGCGCGCAAGGCGGAAGATGCCGCGAAAGAACTAAAACTCCCGGCTCCGCTCACTAAAGGCTCAGTTGTTGCGTCCGATGCGTTCTTTCCGTTTCCGGACGGCCTGCTGGTCGCCATCGAAGCCGGTGCGACCGCGGTGATCCAGCCCGGCGGCTCGGTAAACGATGCGAAAGTAATCGAGGCCGCCGATGCACATAACGTTGCGATGGTATTCACCGGCACGCGTCATTTCAAACACTAGAATCCCGCGAGCGCAGCTACTGACGCGCCAGATCGCCCAGCAGGCTGGCAGCGACCGACAGCTTGGACAACGTGAGGCCTGAACCGGCGATCTGGTGAATCGCCGAGCGAATGCGCTCGACTTCGGCCTGGCGCGGCCGCACCCATTCCTCCACCGCGTCGGCCCCGGCGTGTCCGTTGGCGACCATCGCCGCGGTGAGCCGACGCTCTGCATCGCCGATCGAATCGAGAGCGCGGTCGAGTGCGAGGCGATCGAAATAATCCGAAACCACGATATTGGGTACGGCGCTTGCCACACTGTCGAGCTGGAAGAAAGCTTCCGTCGCGAAATAAGTGGCGGTGACTTCGCTGACCGGCTTGCCGGCACGGTCAGCGACCAATGCGATGTCGGGCGCCGCCTTCAGCACGGATAGATTGGCAACACGGCGCGCCAGTGTCTCTGGCACCCCCGCCTTGCTCAGATCGGCGATGCGCGCGTCGCGCACAGCCGTTGCAGCCTTAGACAGCGCCTTATCAAGGGCCGTTTCGACCTGCGCGATGCCATCCCGATAGTGCCCGATGATTTTTTCGAGTCCTTGCGACAGGTCCACATTGCGCAAGAACCAGACCAGCCGGTCGAGCAACAGGTTTTGCACGGCCGCATAAAGGTCGAGTTGGACCTTGCCGGAAATCTTGTTGTCGAGTGCGTCGATCGCACCATTGAGCTCGATCAGGTCATAGCCATTGCGGACCGCAGCAAAAGCGGCGGCGATCGATGATGACGCCGCCCCCGTCTGGTCTGCGATTCGCACGATCAGCGTGGGTCCGCCACGATTGATCATCGAATTGGTGAGCTGCGTGGCAATGATTTCGCGCCTCAGCCGGTGCGCATGCAGCGCATCGTCATAGCGATCCGACATTTCCTTCGGAAAATAGCGGTTGAGTTCACGCCCGAGGTAGGGATCGTCTGGCACCGTGCTGTCGAGCAACTCGCCGTAAAGCGACAATTTGGCATAGGCGAGCAGCACCGCAAGCTCGGGCCGCGTGAGCCCGGCGTTCCGCTTGCGCCGTTCTCCCAGGGTCATGTCATCGGGCAGGAACTCCACAGTTCGGTCGAGCTCGCTGCGTTGTTCCAGCGTCTGCATGAGGCGTTGCTGGAAACCGAGATCCTCGAGACCGCGGCGCTGCGCCAGGGAAAGTGCAAGTGTCTGCTGGTAGTTATTGCGCAATACCAGGCGCGCAACCTCGTCGGTCATTTCTGCAAGGAACGTGTTGCGCTTCTCCACCGTCAACGCACCTGAGCGCACCGGAGCGCTGAGCGCGATCTTGATGTTGACCTCGACGTCCGAGGTATTTACGCCGGCGGAATTATCGATCGCATCGGTATTGAGCCTGATCCCGCGTTGCGCCGCCTCAATGCGGCCGCGCTGCGTCATGCCGAGATTAGCGCCCTCTCCGATCACTTTGCAGTTGAGCTCGGCACCGGTGACGCGGATTGCGTCATTTGCCCGATCGCCGGCCGCCTCGTCGCTTTCATTCGACGCACGGATGTATGTGCCTATACCACCGAAGAACAGCAGATCCGCCTGTGCTCGCAGGATGGCTTTCATCAACTCCTGCGGCGTCACGGATTCTCCGACGCCGAAGACCTTACGAGCCTCGGCACTCAACCGGATTTCCTTCGCCGTGCGCGGATAGACGCCGCCACCTTTGGAAATCAGCGCCTTGTCATAGTCCTGCCAGCTCGACCGCGGCAGCGCGAACAGCCGCGTCCGCTCGGCAAAACTCTTTTTCGGGTCAGGATCAGGATCGACAAAAATGTCGCGATGATCGAACGCTGCCAGCAGCCTGATCGTGTTTTCGCGCAGCATGCCGTTGCCGAACACGTCACCCGACATGTCGCCAATCCCGACAACGTTGAACGGCGTCTTGCCGATGTCGACGTCCATCTCGCGGAAATGACGCTTTACGGCCTCCCAGGCGCCGCGCGCGGTGATGCCCATGGCTTTGTGGTCGTAGCCGGCCGAGCCGCCGGATGCGAATGCGTCACCAAGCCAGTAGTCGTGTTCGATCGAAATCCCGTTGGCGATGTCGGAAAATGTCGCGGTACCCTTGTCGGCAGCGACCACGAGATACGGGTCATCGCCTTCGTGGCGCACCACATTCGCGGGGCGAATGATCTGTCCGTCGGGCCCAATATTATCGGTGATATCGAGCAGCGAGGAAATGAAAAGCTTGTAGGTCGCAACGCCTTCCGCCTGCACCACGTCACGCGCGGCACCTTTCGGCATCAGCTTCGGCACGAAGCCGCCTTTGGCGCCGACCGGCACGATGACCGCGTTCTTGACCTGCTGCGCCTTCACCAGTCCAAGGATCTCAGTACGGAAATCTTGTGGCCGGTCCGACCAGCGGATGCCGCCGCGCGCCACCTTGCCAAATCGCATGTGGACGCCTTCGACGCGCGGCGAGTAGACGAAAATTTCGTAGAGCGGGCGCGGCAACGGCAGGTCGGTGATCTTTCGACTTTCGAACTTGACCGAGATCAGCGGTTTCGGCTGGCCGTCTTTGCCGGTCTGATAGAAATTAGTGCGGATCGCAGACTGCACCGCGTTGATGAAGCGACGCAGGATGCGGTCCTCATCCAGGCTCTCGACTTTCTGCAGTTCCTCCTCAATACGTGCAGCAATCGTATTCTGCTTTTCGCTGCGACCTGATTCAGCGCGCGGGTCGAAGCGAGCATGAAACAATTCAATGACGCCGGCAGCAATGCCAGAATGCTTCACAAGTGTCGCCCACATATAATCCTGCGAGTAGGGCACACGAATCTGGCGAAGGAATCGCGACAGTGCGCGGATAAGTGCTACGTCACGCCAAGCGATTCCGCCTTGCAGTGTGAGCGCGTTGTAGCCGTCATTCTCGGCCGCCCCGCGCATCACCATTAAAAAAGCTGTTTCGAGCTGAGCACCGCCAGCATCGAGATCAATCGCGCCGCCATCGGCACGCGTGAGCAACATGTCGTGGAACCAGACGCCAGGGCGGTCCTGAGGCTCGATGTGATAGGTGCGCTCGTCGACAACCCGGAAACCCATGTTTTCCAGGACCGGAACGCGTTCCGACAACGGCAACGGTCGTGCAAAACTCCACACTTTCAGCCCGACGCTGCGTTGGTCCTCTTCCAGCCGGTGGTGAAAATCGACGCCCAGCGAACGCTCTTCCGACAGGCCTTCGACGACACGAATGTCGCCGGCCGCGATTGCCGGCGCGTAGGCCTCATGAAAGCCCTCCGAGAAAGCACCCCGGTACCGGGCGAACAGCTCACGCACTCTGTCCGGTGGATTGACCAGCGCCAGCGCGTCGTTGAGCCCGTCGCCCCAGGTCCGGATGATCGATTCGATCTCCTGCTCAAGCGTCGCACGCTCCACCACGGGCGTCGCACCGCCGGAACGGCCGATGATGAAGTGGACGCGCACCAGCGGACCGTCTTCCCGGAAAAACGGATAAAAGGCCGATACACGACCGATAAAAACTCCCGCCAGATAGGCGCCGATCTTCGCGCGGATGTGGCTGTCGTAGCGCTCGCGCGGCACGTACACCAGCACCGAGACAAAGCGATCGAATCGGTCGCGCCGCGCCAGCACGCGCACGCGCGGACGTTCATCAAGCTGAAGAATGGCGAGCGCGAAGCTGTAGAGTGTGTCTTCGTCAATTTGGAATAGTTCATCGCGTGGATAGTGCTCCAGCACATTGGCCAGCGCCTTACCGGAATGACTGGCCGGATCGAAGCCGGCACGTTCTTCCACCGCAGCGATCTTACGGCGCAGATAAGGGATGCTGTGGGACGTTCTCGTATAGGCGGTCGACGTGAACAGCCCAATGATGCGGTGCTCGCCTACGAGATTGCCCGAAGAGTCAAAGCGTTTGACACCGACGTAATCGAGATAGACGCGCCGGTGCACGCGCGAATGCACGTTGGCCTTGGCGATAATCAGCAGCCGCGGTTCCTTCAGAAAGGCCATGATTTCAGGCGTGGATTCGAGCAGCTCGTTGCCACGCCTGAGCACGCGAAGTTCGCGTGAGCGCATGACGCCGAGGGCACTTTCGAAATCCGGGTTCAACGTCTGGCCGTCAACCTTGTAGTCGCGCACACCCAAGAACGTGAAATTGTCGGCGAGCAGCCACTGCAGAAACTGGACGGCTTCGGCAATTTCATCGACCGGCAGCGGCGGCGGAGTAGTCTTGAGTTCGGCGACAATGGCGGCAACGCGGTCACGCATCGGGCGCCAGTCCTGCACGGCGAGGCGTACCTCGCCGAGCACGACTTCCAGCGCGTGCATGAGCTCGACGCAAGCGTCATCCGCAATAGGCGACAAATGAATGTGGATGAAACTTTCGCGTGCGCCGGCGGCGTCGGACGCACCTATTCCGGCGAGCTTGTTGCCGGAACGGCTAACACCGAACATCGGGTGCGCGACGAGACGGACTTCGAGTTTGCGCTCGGTGATTTCACCCATCACCGAATCGACCAGAAACGGCATGTCATCATTGACGATCTCGACCACCGTCACCGAGTTGCGGTCGGCTGAGTGCTCGAGCTTTATCGTCTCGCAGCGGATCTTCGGCGTGCCCGGCCTGCGCTCAACCATGAAGTCATAGGCGCGCGCGGCGAGCGCTGCGAGGTCGTCCGGTCCGTAGCGCGCCACGTCTTCGGGCACGACACGGCCGTAAAGCTGCTCGATGAAGCCTGCCGGAATCTCGGCGCGGCGCCGCGCGAGCACGGCGCCCGCCTTCTCGATGATGGTGCGAGCTGCGGTTCTCTCGCTACTGCCAGAAGCGGGCATGGAACCTCGTGCGCTTAGCATTGGCGCAGGATCTTGTCCGAAAACCGGTCGCCAAGTTTTGGCATGGTGCGCGACGAGGGAATCGATCGAGATGGATCGAAGTTTTCACGTTCTTTGCAGGCGCGTCGAGAGCAACAAAAGAATTCACGACGACGCAGTGACAAACGTGCGAAAGCCGGCCCATTTGCCACCATTAACCGCCTGAAACAAAAGGCAAAAGGGTGCCCTGCGGGTCATATCGCGCATGCGCATAACATTGTAGGGTTGGGCGGGGTCAGGATCGAACTTCAGGGACGTGGAAATGCCCAAGATCAATAAATCGGCAAAAGCCGCAGGAAAGACGATTCTCGCGAAGCCGAGCAAAGACGTGCCGGTGCTTCGCGCCATCAAGGGTGGCAAGGCCGCGCCTCCCAAGCCAGGCCCTGCGAAGCCAGCCGTGAAGCCCCCTCCTTCGGCGATTGCCGACGATGCCCCGGTGATCGCGCTCAACCTCGCGCCAGCGAAGCTGTCGCCCGCTATGGCCGCCTATTTCAAGAAATGCCAGGACAAGCTCGGCTTCGTGCCGAATGTCCTCCTCGCCTATGCCTTCGACATGGCGAAGCTCGAGCCCTTCGTTGCCATGTACAACGACCTGATGCTCGGGGACTCCGGCGTCTCAAAGCTCGAGCGCGAGATGATTGCGGTGGCCGTATCCTCGCAGAACCGCTGCTACTACTGCCTCGCCGCCCACGGCGCCGCGGTCAGGCGATACTCCGGCAATCCGCTGCTCGGCGAGCATCTTGTCATGAACTATCGAGTGGCGCGGCTGAACAAGCGCCAGCGTGCAATGCTCGATTTTGCCGTCAAACTCACGGCCGCGCCCTGGAGTGTCGAGGAAGGGGATCGCGAGCGGCTGCGGCGCGTCGGATTTACCGACCGTGACATCTGGGACATCTCGGCGGTCGCCGGCTTCTTCAACATGTCGAACCGCGTCGCATCAGCGACTGATATGCGGCCGAATACGGCCTATCACGGGCAAGCGCGGTAAAGCCTCTCTATCGTGATGCGCAGGCTTGTCCCACGCATCACGATTCTATAGGCACCGTGCCATGTTTCGCTCCGTTCCGTTTCTGCTTTCACTGGTCCTCGGGGCTGCGGCCTTGGCGCAGGTCGCGCCGGTCTCGCGCCCGCCCGAAATTCCGCCCGCGCAGTCGATTCATGCCCGTAATGGCATCGTGGCCGCGCAGGAAAGCCGCGCCGCGCGCATCGGCATCGAGATCCTCGACCGCGGCGGAAATGCCGTCGATGCGGCGGTCGCGGTCGGCTTTGCGCTTGCTGTTACTTACCCGCGCGCCGGCAACATCGGTGGTGGCGGTTTCATGGTGATTCACCTCGCCAAGACCGGCCAAGATGTCACCATCGACTATCGCGAGACGGCGCCTGCTGCGGCAACCGAGACGATGTTTCTGGACGCCAGCGGCGAACCCGATCCGAAAAAGTCGCGCGACAGCGCGCTGTCAGTCGGCGTGCCCGGGACCGTCGCCGGCCTCGCCCTCGCCCATGAAAAATACGGCTCCGGCAAGTTATCGCTTGCCGACCTGATCGAACCGGCAATCACACTCGCGCGTAACGGCGTCGACGTCGTCGACGATATCGCCGACACGCTGCCATCGGCGCAACAGCGCATTGCGCGTTGGCATTCAAGCGCACCGGTTTTTCTCAACAGTGATGGTACCGTGTTGGCGCCTGGACAGGATTTGCTGCAGCCCGATCTTGCGGCGACGCTCAGCACCATTGCGCGCGACGGCCCAAAGGGATTTTACGAGGGCCCGGTTGCAGAAAAGCTCGCAACCGCGATTCGCAAGGCCGGCGGCATCATGACCGTTGACGATCTGAAGATCTACCGCGCAATCGAGCGTGTGCCGCTCCGCGGCACCTACCGCGGCTACGATATCGTTTCGATGCCGCCGCCCTCGTCCGGCGGCGTCCATCTCATCGAGATGCTCAATATTCTCGAAGGTTATGATTTCGCAAAGCTCAGTCGCGATGAATCGCTTCATGACATGATCGAGGCGATGAAGCGCGCTTACGCTGATCGCGCCGTGTTCATGGGTGATCCTGGTGCGATCAAGATGCCAGTGGCCGGTCTTACGTCGAAAAAATATGCAACGTCACTGCGCGCGCAAATCGGTGAGCGCGCTACGCCTTCCGCCGCGATCCGCGCCGGCAAGCCTGCCGACTTCGAAGGACGGAACACCACGCATTTCTCCATCATCGACCGCGACGGCAACGCGGTATCGAATACTTACACGTTGAATTTTTCCTATGGACTTGGCCTGGTCGCCGAGGGCACCGGCGTTCTGCTCAACAATGAGCTTGATGATTTCACGTCGAAGCCAGGTACAGCCAACGCCTACGGCCTGGTCGGTTACGACGCTAACCTCCCGGGACCTGGCAAACGCCCGCTTTCGTCGATGACACCGACGATCGTGCTCAAGGACGGCAAGCCGTTTTTGATCACCGGGTCGCCGGGCGGCAGCCGCATTATTACTGCCGTGCTGCAGGTCATCGTGAATGCGATCGACTTTCATATGCCGATCGATCAGGCCGTCAGTGCTCCCCGCCTGCATCACCAGTGGCAGCCCGACGAGGTCTACGTCGAGCCAGGCTTTGCGCCGGAAGTGCTGGAGGCCTTGGCAAAGCGCGGCCACAATGTCGTGCCGACGCCTTCCTACAGCTCAACGAATTCCATTGAAATTACGCCGGACGGCTATATCGGCGCAGCCGACCGGCGCACGCGCGGGTCGCTCGCTGCGGGCTATTGAAGCGATGTGTTGGAACTTGATGGAGCCCGTCAGGGCGAAAATTGGAGCGGGCGAAGGGATTCGAACCCTCGACCCCGACCTTGGCAAGGTCGTGCTCTACCCCTGAGCTACACCCGCATCCGTTAGATATTTGGCCGAACAGAGATATCGGCCGCCAAGGCCGTTCCTATAGCCAAAAGGCGGCCCTCAATGCAACCACTGCCTTTTGCTTCGGATCCAGCGGTCAATTGCTGCGGGCCTGGTACCGGTTTCGCGCACGCGGCTTTGCGTTCGGCGCACCGACCCATCGCGGATTCTGATTGCAGAAGCCGCGATTGCCCGCCAGCACATTGGGTTGGCAGGCCGCGAACGAGGCATATTGGCAGTCTTCATACGCGGAGCCGTTGCCATGGTTCGTGACGGCACACCACGGGCCTTCATAAGCCTGCACAGGGCGCGCCTCGAGCAGTGCCGCAACGAGAGCAACGCCAGCAATCAATAAAATCCGCATTGTCTTTTACCTTCCCGGTTCTTCAACAATACTAACCCGTCGACGTCCGGATTTATTGCCCTATGCCGAAAACACCCAATCAACTCTTTGCCATGCTCGACAGCCTGGGAATCACGCATTCGACGGTGAAGCACCCTCCTTTGTTCACGGTTGAGCAGTCGCGGGCCCTGCGCGGCCAAATTCCGGGCGGGCACACCAAGAACCTGTTTTTGCGCGACAAAAAATACGACATTTACCTTGTGGTCGCGCTTGAAGATGCTGACATCGACCTGAAGGGGCTGCACCGGCGCCTTGGCGCAAGCGGCCGATTTTCATTCGGCTCGGCCGATCTTCTGCGTGATGTTCTGGGCGTGGAGCCAGGCGCGGTCACACCGTTCGGCGCAATCAACGATACCGAAGGCCGTGTTACAGTCGTTCTCGATACCGCCATGATGGCGCACGGCACACTCAACTGTCACCCGCTGGTCAACACCATGACCACGTCGATAGGCCGCGATGATCTGGTGAAATTCCTTGAATCGACCGGCCATATCCCCCGAATAGAGCAGGTTTCCGGGCGCGCCTCGAACATGCCTTGATGATTGCGTTTGCTTCCCCGATAACCCATCTATTGCGGAGATCGGCCGCCGGTTCGGGCCGGTGAAAAAAGGTTTTCAAAAAATGCTGCAAAATGGCGGGGCAACAGCGATGACACCCGACGTGGTCAAGGAGACGACCACGCAGGGTTTCATGAAGGACGTCATAGAGGAGTCCAAGCAGCAACCGGTCCTCGTGGATTTCTGGGCGCCGTGGTGCGGCCCGTGCAAGCAGCTGACACCGGTTCTCGAAAAAGCGGTCAAAGCCGCAAAAGGCAAAGTGAAGCTCGCGAAGATGAACATCGACGAGCATCCAGCGATTCCTGGCCAGATGGGCATTCAGTCGATTCCTGCGGTCATTGCATTCTCCAACGGTCAGCCGGTCGACGGATTCATGGGTGCGTTGCCTGAGAGTCAGGTGATGGCATTCCTTGAACGCCTCACCAAGGGTGCAGTCGGCGCAGACGAAAAGGATCTGCTGAAGAGCGCTGAGGCTACGTTGGCCGAAGGCAACGCCGCCGGCGCTGCCGAAATCTATGCCCAATTGCTCGCCGAGGACGGCGGCAATGTTCAGGCGCTTGCTGGTCTCGCGCGCTGCTACGTTGAAACCGCTGCGCTGGAGCAGGCAAAGCAGACTCTCGCGCTCGTTCCTGAAGCGAAACAGAATGAAGCGGCTGTCGCAGCCGCGCGCGCCGCACTTGAAATAGCCGAGCAGGCGAAATCGCTCGGACCGATCGCGGAGCTGGAAGAAAAAGTTTCGGCCGATCCGCTCAACCACCAGGCAAGATTCGATTTGGCCGTCGCGCTCAACGCGAAAGGCAAGCGTGAGGATGCGGTCAAGCATCTTATTGAAATCGTCAAACGCGACCGTAAATGGAACGACGACGGCGCGCGCAAGCAGCTCGTCCAGTTCTTTGAAGCCTGGGGTGCGACCGAGCCGGCAACGATCGAAGGGCGCAAGCGGTTATCATCGATTTTGTTTTCGTGACTCGTAATCGTCTCGTCCCGGCGACGGCACCGGGCGGCGGAGTAAAACGAAGATGCCGATGAATGCGCAATATCGCGGTCCAATTGAAATGCCGGGAGTGATCCCGGTATTTCCGCTGCCAGGCGCGCTGTTGCTGCCACGCGGGCAAATGCCACTCAACATCTTCGAGCCACGTTACCTCGCCATGGTCGACGACGCCTTGCGCGACGGCCACCGGCTGATCGGCATGATCCAGCCCGACGCTGCGAACGCCAGCTCGGACAAGCCGTCATTGTACAAGATCGGCTGCGTCGGCCGCATCACCCAGCTCGCAGAAAGCGGCGACGGCCGTTATCTGATTGAGCTCACCGGTGTTGCGCGATTCCGCATCGAGGAAGAGCCCAAGGTTGCTACACCGTACCGGCAGTGCCGTGTCACTTATGCACCGTTCGCCGATGATTTCATTGCGCGCAAGGGTGAGAATGCGGTCGACCGTACCGCCCTGCTCGCAGCACTCACGGATTTTCTTAAGGCCAACGACCTCAAGGCCGACTGGGAAGGTATCGAACGTGCCCCCAACGAGGCGCTGGTGAATGCGCTGGCGATGATGTCGCCCTACGGCACCGCAGAAAAGCAAGCTTTACTGGAAGCGCCTGACCTCAAGACTCGGGCCGAAGTCCTGATCGCTATTACAGAGATCGAACTCGCCAAGAAAAACACCGAAGGCGAGCCGCAGCTGCAGTAACACTGTTACGGTCTCGTTCACCCGGGCAGACAAGCCGGGTCATGACGGACTATCATGTTGCGGCAACCGCTGGAGCTAGCATGTCCACCGTCCCTCCGACCGAACGGCCACCAGGAAGCGTCGACCCGAAATTGCTCGAAATCCTGGTGTGCCCGATCACCAAAGGGCCGCTCGAATATGATGCCGAAAAGCAGGAGCTGATCTCGCGTAAGGCTAAGCTCGCCTACCCGATCCGCGACGGAATCCCGATCATGCTGCCGGAAGAAGCACGGCGTCTGGAATAGACGAGGACAGCGAATTTCACGTAGATCATCGCCGGGCTTGTCCCGGCGATGCCATGAGAGGACACGAGTCAGGGAGAGAATCGAATGATCAAAATCTGGGGCCGCAATACATCGTCGAACGTGCAAAAGGCGATGTGGGCGGTTGGCGAACTCAAGCTTGAGCATCAGCGCATCGATATCGGCGGCCCCTTCGGCAAGAACAAGGAAGCACCCTATCTTGCGATGAATCCAAACGGCCTCGTACCGACGCTCGAGGAGGAGGATGGCTTCCTTCTGTGGGAGTCGAATTCGGTCGTGCGCTATCTAGCCGGTAAGCACGACAAAAGCGGCGTGCTCGAGCCGAAGGATCCAAAGCAACGCGCAGTAGCAAGCCAATGGATGGACTGGCAGTTGTCAGTCGTCGGGCCCGCGATTTTCCACGCATTCTGGGGTCTCATCCGCACGCCGGCCGAAAAGCGCGACATGGAAGCAATCAAGACGTCGCAGGACAAAACCACCGCCGCGATGAAGATCCTCGACGCGCAATTGGGCAAAACCCAATATGTTGCCGGGCCGTCGTTTTCCTACGGTGACATCCCGGTTGGCATCATGTGCTACCGCTTCGTGCAGCTGGTGCCGCATCGTCCGCCGATGCCGAATCTCGATCGCTGGTACGGCGCAATTTCGTCGCGCCAGGCGTTCAAGGATCAGGTCGGCAGCGTTCCGCTGTCGTGAGCACGCTCCGCAAACCCGGTCGATGTCTCGGACTCGTTGGCGGGCTCGGTCCCGGTGCAACCGTTCATTATTACCGGGAGCTGGTTGCGGCGCATGAGCGGCAAGGGCGTTCGCTGCGGATTCTGATCGCTCATGCGGAGATTGAGCGCGTCTACGCCGCAGTGAACGCCAAGGACTTCGACGGTCTCGCGCGCTATTTCTCTGGCATGATCGCAGATATGGCGGCGGGTGGTGCCGAATTCACCGCCATCGTTGCCGCCACCGCTCACATTTGCGCAGGTGAACTTACCGCATTATAGCGATTGCCCTTGATCAATATGCTCACGGACGTTCGTCAAGCGCTGGATGCACGGGGCTTGCGGCGCGTGGGTTTGCTCGGAACTCGTTTTACCATCGAAAACCGCATGTTTGGCTGCCTCGAAGGCATTGAAACGGTCATGCCGGATGGGGCTCGGATCGAAAGGATCCACGAACTCTACAAAGAATTCGTCGACGGTCGCGGGTCGGACGCAAAAGCCGATGAATTGCGCAAGATCGCCCGGGAGTTTGTGTCGCGCGACGGTGCGCAGTCGGTGCTGATCGCAGGCACTGACCTGTCGAACGTGTTCACTGACGGCAATGCCGGATTTCCGATGATCGACTGTGCTCGCGTCCATATCGATGCGATCGTACGGCGGCTGCTCGATTAGAGCGCCTCACCCTTCAGCAGTTTCGGTACGTCGCCGGTAACTCCCGCCGCTTCGCGAATGAACATTCGCTTGAGCATCGGCATCCGCTCGACCAATCCAAGGCCGATGTCGCGGACAAGACGCAGCGCATCCGAATGGTTCGAAAACAACCGGTTCAAGCCGTCGGTCGCAACGCCCATGGTCATGGTGTCGAAACGCCGCCAGCGTTGATATCGCTCGAGCACTTCGGGTCCGCCTGGATCGAGCCCGAGGCGCGCCGCGTCGGCGATGGTTTCGGCAAGCGCCGCAACGTCGCGCAGGCCCATATTGAGTCCCTGCCCCGCGATGGGATGGATGATGTGAGCGGCATCCCCGACCAATGCCAGCCGCTCGCCGATGAATGTGCGCGCTGTGAACAGGCCGAGCGGAAACGCACGCCGCGGCCCGACAATTTCAATGTCGCCGAGCTGCAGGCCGAAGCGTTTTTCGAGCTCAGCGTGAAATTCATCGTCCGCTAGCGCCACAATGCGCTCGGCTTCGCCGGAGGTCTCGGTCCAAACGATCGAGCAACGCCTGCCTGTGAGCGGCAGGATCGCGAAAGGTCCCGCCGGCAAAAAGTGCTCCTCGGCACGGCCATTGTGCCCGCGCTCATGCGCAACCGTCGTGACGATTGCGGACTGATCGTAGTTCCACCCATGCGTGGCGATACCGGCCTGCTCGCGGATCAGGGAGCGCGCGCCGTCGGCGCCGACCAGAAGGCGCGCCGTGATGGTTTCGCCGTCGGCAAACTGCACGTCGGTCGAATTTGCGTTGGCGGCAAAACCCGCAACTGGCGTGGCTCGCAGTTCAACGCCGAGCGATTTTGCTTTTTCCGCAAGAGCGTCAACCAGATAACGATTCTCGATCATATGCGCGAAAGGTTCGCCTTCTTCCACCTCGCCACCGAATGTCAGAAACGTCGGGCGCACCGCATTATCTAGCTTTGAGTCCGTGACGACCATGTCGAGGATCGGTTGCGCATGATCCGTCACCGCGCCCCACACCCCGATGGCCTCGAACAGGCGGCGGGCGGCAGCAGCGATTGCGGAAGCACGCGGATCCTTCGAGCGGGCATGCGCCAGCGCCGGGTCGGCAACCGTCACCGTGAATGGATCGCCCAACCCCTGCCGCAGCGCGATTGCGAGCGCCAAACCGGCAAAACCAGCTCCGCCAATCGCAACTTCGGCCTGATGGCCTTGGCGCTTATTCATCGTGCATTCCTTGTAAATCCAGCCGCAGCATAGCAGGTTGAGGACACCCTTTGACCATTTCGGGCTCTCTCATGTCGTCCGCCGTACAAGACCTGCTCAGTATCCTCGACCTCGAACCGCTCGAAGTGAACCTGTTCCGCGGCCGCTCGCCGCAGGTCGGCTGGCAGCGGGTTTTTGGTGGTCAGGTGATCGGGCAAGCTCTCGTCGCAGCCGTTCGCACGGTTGATGCCAGCCGGCCGCCCCACTCGATGCACGCGTACTTCCTGCTGCCGGGCGATCCAAAAGTTCCGATCATCTATGACGTCGATCGTATCCGTGACGGCAAGAGTTTCACGACGCGCCGCGTCACGGCGCGCCAGCACGGTCATCCGATTTTTTCCATGGCGGTGTCATTTCACACCGACGAGCCCGGCCTCAATCATCAGGCCAAGATGCCGGACGTGCCGCCGCCGGAAAAGTTGCCAAGCGATGCCGATATGCGCGAGAAGCTGTTGCCGACGATGCCGGATCCGGTGCGGCGATACTACGAACGTGAGCGGCCGATCGAACTGCGACCGGTTGAGTTCGAGCGGTACCTCGGCAAGAAAATTCCCGGTGGTCAGTTCAATATTTGGATCCGCACCACCGGCAAGCTGCCGGACCTTCCCGCCATCCATCAGTGCGTGCTGGCTTATGCGTCCGACATGATGCTGCTTGATACTGCGCTCGCACCGCATGGTCGCACGTTGTTTGAAAAGGAATTCATGGCCGCCAGCCTTGACCACGCGTTGTGGCTGCATCGGCCGTTCCGCGCCGACGACTGGCTGCTTTACGCACAAGACTCCCCGAACCTGCACGGCTCGCGCGGTTATGCGCGCGGTCTTATATTCAAGCGCGACGGGACGCTGGTCGCTTCGGTCGCGCAGGAAGGGCTGGTACGCCAGCGGCGGGAGACCTGAAGCGGACAATGTGGCGCTCGATCACGATCTGCGTAACTTTGGTCGCGGTGTCAGCGTCCGCTTTCGCCGCATCGGATAGGCAGCCGGCACCGGCCGGCGCTCCGCAGGATGCTCCGCCGCAATACACCAGTTTCACAGCAGCCGAACTTGAGCGGGGTTTTCTTGCGCTCGCCTTTGGCTCCGACTTGCGCATCGGCGCCCGGCCGCGGGGTATCCGCCGTTTCGACCATCCGATCCATGTACGTGTTTTCGGCGGGGGCAGTGTTGATCGGATGATCGCGATGTCGCGAGTCATTGCCGACTACGCACGCGAGGTGCCAAACCTCCAGATCAGGGAAACCTCGGCCACCGAGGCGGATGTGGAATTGCGGCTTATCGACGAAAAGGACTTTCAATCAGCGCTGCGGCTTGCGTTTGGCGCCAAAGTCGCGAGGACCTTCGTTGCTCGCACCGATCCGCAGTGCATGACCAGCGTCAAATCGGCCGCCGATGGAGCAATCGTACGCTCGGTATCATTCATTATTGTAGACAAAGGCGACGACGTTTTCCTTGATTGCGCCTACCACGAATTGCTTCACGCGTTTGGGTTGTCGAACCACGACCAGCGCAATCCCTGGACCACGCTCAATCAGAAACGGATGGTCGGGTACCTCTCGGTCTATGACCGGTCGCTGCTGACATTGCTCTACGACGAGCGCATCAAGCCGGGAATGACGGCGCGACAGGTGAGCGGCTTGCTGCCTGGGCTTATTGCCGAACGTGGTCTGGCGGTCCCGCCTCCACAGATCCGGCAGTAATACTGCCCTAGTTTGCCTGCGATATGGGCGTCTGCCTGTGGGTACAGCAACTTACGCTTAATCTTTAGGCCGCCTGCCGTTAGCCTACGCAACAAGCTTGAGCCGGTTCTGACTGGAGCGGGCTTTCGCGCTCGTGATTCATTTCCACCGGATCGGTGGGTCGTGAGCAAATCAAGAACTGCGCCCACAGGCGCGCCGGGGGAAGCCAGGCCATGAAGCTCGTCATCGCCGTCATAAAGCCCTTCAAGCTCGATGAAGTGCGCGACGCCCTTACGCGCATCGGCATACACGGCATGACCGTGTCCGAGGTGAAAGGTTACGGGCGGCAAAAGGGGCACACCGAGATTTATCGCGGTGCCGAATACGCGGTGAACTTTCTTCCCAAGCTGCGCCTCGAAGTCGCCGTCGCCAGCGAACAGCTCGATCAGGTGATGGAACAGCTCCAGGCAGCGGCACGAACCGGGCAGATCGGCGACGGAAAGATTTTCGTCACTCCGATCGAGCAGGCGGTGCGAATCCGCACCGGAGAAACCGACGTCGACGCGCTTTAGAAATCAAAGATGACATTGGGGAGATGATTATGAAACAGGCGTTCCTGCGCCTCGCTCCGGCCGCGATCATCATCGCCGCCACAACGCCGGCTTTTGCGCAAGGTTCAAAGATCGATGCCGCCGACACCGCCTGGATGATCGGCGCGACCGGCCTCGTGCTCATGATGACGATCCCGGGCCTTGCCCTGTTCTACGCCGGCATGGTGCGCAAGAAAAATGTGCTCGCCACGATGGCGCAAAGTCTCGCGGCAACCTTTCTGATTTCGATCGTGTGGGCGGTCATCGGCTACACGCTGGCCTTCACCGGTGAGGGTGCATTCATCGGCACGCTCGATCGCATTTTTCTCAACGGCGTCACGCTCGATGCAGTATCGCCGCTCGCCAAGACGATCCCCGAGAGTCTGTTCATGATCTACCAGATGACTTTCGCCATCATCACGGTGGCGTTGGTCGCAGGCGCCGTTGCCGACCGTCTGCGTTTTGCAGCGTTCCTTTTGTTCTGCGTCTTTTGGCTGTTGTTGGTCTATGTACCCGTTGCACATTGGGTTTGGGGCGGCGGGTTCCTTGGTACCTATGGCTTGATCGATTTCGCCGGCGGCACTGTCGTTCATCTCAATGCGGGCGTCGCCGGTCTGGTTGCCGCTTACGTGCTCGGCGCTCGGCGTGGCTACGGCAGTGACAACCTTGCCCCGTACGATCTGACACTGGCCGTCATCGGCACTGGCCTGCTATGGGTCGGCTGGTTCGGATTCAACGGCGGCTCGGCGCTCGGCGCCAACTCACGCGCTGCAATGGCGATCGTATCCACGCATCTTGCCGCGAGTGCCGGTGCGTTCACATGGATGGCGCTGGAATGGTGGACGCGCGGCAAGCCGTCGGTGCTTGGAATGATCTCCGGTGCAATCGCCGGTCTCGGCACGATCACGCCCGCATCCGGATTCGTGCTGCCGATGCAGGGCCTGCTGATCGGAATCATTGCCGGCGCTATCTGCTTCTGGGCCTGCACCTGGCTCAAACGCAAGATCGGATACGACGACTCGCTCGACGTGTTCGGTGTGCACGGCATAGGCGGCTTCACCGGCACACTGCTCGCCGGCGTATTCGCTGTCGGCGCGCTCTCTGCAAGTCCGGAGACACCGGGCGGAATTCCTGGTCTGCTTGAAGGCAATCCGCATCAGGTGGTCGCCCAGCTCTACGGCATCGCTGTCACATTGGTGTGGTCGGGCGCGGTGACATTCGTGATCCTGAAAGTGATCAGCGCGCTCGTTCCGTTGCGCGTGAAACAGGAGGACGAGGTCATGGGCCTCGACGTCAGCCAGCACGGCGAGGCGATCCAATAGCGGCATCGTTTCCGCGCCGATTCCCGAAGTCGGCGCGGAACTGTCAAATTTCTTCTTGTCTAATTTTTAAGCAGGCTCTTCCGGGCGTGGCGCGACTTTAAGCGACCGCGCGGGGCGCTAGCGCCCTTGGAACAGGCACTCACAAAATCTTCTTATTAAATCAATAGCATAAGGCTTAGCCGAGCATCTGGCACGGCGTTTGATTCTATCCCTGCGGCTATGCCTGCGAAGCGAGCTTCGTGGGCGGAAGCCCAGTGAACCCGCCCGCACTGCGTGACGAAACAAACGGGCGCAAGCGGGGATCGAATCCATGAAAATCGTCATGGCCATTATCAAACCCTTCAAGCTCGACGAGGTCCGTGACGCTCTGACCTCCATCGGCGTGCAGGGGCTGACCGTCAGCGAGGTCAAGGGGTACGGGCGTCAGAAGGGGCACACGGAAATCTATCGTGGGGCCGAATATGCGGTGAGCTTTCTGCCCAAGATCAAGATCGAAGTGGCAGTAGACACCAAGCAAGTCGACAAGGTCATCAGCGCCATCACAGGTGCCGCGAAGACCGGACAGATCGGCGACGGAAAAATCTTCGTCTTCAATCTGGAAAACGCCGTGCGCATCCGCACCGGCGAGACCGACGCTGCGGCTCTCTAGTAACCCGCACCGCAAACAATACGGACAGGAGTAAGACCATGACGTTGATGAAATCCTCCCGTGCGGGACTCTTCGCTCTCGCTTTCGGGATCTTGCTTAGCCTCTTCTTGAGCGTGCCGTCGTATGACGTCTCGTACGCTCAGACGCAGGCACCCGCGGCCGCGCCAGCCGCACCGGCGGCGCCACCGCCGGCCTGCGCCAACGATCCCGATCCGAAGAAGGCCGTGCTCGAGAAGTGCACGCCGAATTCGGGCGACACCGCATGGATGCTCACATCGGTGGCTCTCGTGCTGATGATGACGATACCGGGTCTCGGTCTCTTCTACGGCGGCATGGTGCGCAAGAAGAACGTGGGCGACACCATAATGACGAGCTTCGCCGTGACGTGCCTTGTCACCATTCTCTTTGCGGTCATCACCTACAGTTTTGCCTTCACATCCGGCTCGGCATTCATCGGCGGGACGTCGCGCGCGTTCCTGCAGGGAATCCTGAGTGACATCTCCAACGGTACCGGCACGCCAAACGGCCTGGCGGTAACAATTCCCGAGACTGTCTATCTCTGCTTCCAGATGACTTTCGCCATCATCACACCGGCGCTGATTGCCGGCGCTTTCGCCGAACGGATGAAATTTTCCGCGATGCTGTGGTTCATCGGCCTATGGGCGATCCTGGTCTACGCACCGATCGCACATTGGGTGTGGGGCTCCGACGGCTTCATGTCCAACGGCAATAGCGATGCGGTGTTCAAGGTCCTCGATTTCGCCGGCGGAACGGTCGTG
>Ga0310892_10000016_pt1 | contig 32625 bp, 23 predicted proteins | sample C0D1metaG_FD_203747 | JGI IMG/M metagenome (GOLD analysis project Ga0310892, IMG submission 203747) | Lab incubated soil microbial communities from West Virginia University Organic Research Farm, Morgantown, WV, United States - C8D2 | ecosystem: Environmental > Terrestrial > Soil > Agricultural...
GTCCGCCAGTTCAAACCGGCCCACCTGCCTGGAGAGGGCGCCGGTGAACGCTCCCTTTTCCCGTCCAAACAGCTCGCTTTCGATGAGCGTCGCGGGCATCGCGGCACAGTTCACGCGGACGAGCGGCCGGGCGCGGCGGCTGCTCAGCTCGTGGATCTGCATCGCGAGCAGTTCCTTGCCGGTCCCCGTTTCCCCGAGCAACAGCACCGTCGAATCCGTGCCGGCGACCTGCTGAATCTGATCGAGGACGCGGAGGATTGCTGGACTTTTTCCGACGATGAGTCCAGTTCCCACCCGGTCGCGCACCTCGCGACGGAGGTACATGTTCTCGGCATTCAGCTGATTGCCTAACCGTTCGACTTCGGCGAGCGTCTGTTGCAACGCTTCGTCCGATTGCTGGCGCGCAAGCACGTTGGCAAATGCCGTGGCAAGGACGCGCAGCCGGTGAACTTCATCCGGGCGCCACTGCCGTTCGCGGCCAACCAGGTTGAAGGACACAACCCCAACGATCTGTCCGTTGACCGATAGCGGCACCGCAACGCTCGACCTCGAGCCCAATCGCTGGCAGCTCTCCCGATCGATGGGATTTGGCACGTCATTCAAGCTCGAATAACACACGATTTCGCCGGCGAGCACGGTTTGGAACGCCCACGGGAACCTCTCGGCCGGCAGGGTGGGGATCGGAACTGGCGAAATCCCGTTCCGTTCCCACGTCGCGGGATGCGTCAGCTGACCATCTGGAGAGAATCGCGCAAATATGCAGCGATCGAGATCGAGGGTCTCACCGACGCGCCGAAGCGTGACCCGGATCATCTCCTCCACCCGCCCGGGGGTCACGTTGATGAAGTCAACCAGAAGCTCCGCGACGAGCCGTTCGAACTCGAGCTGTGCGGCGGTAGAAGACGTTGGGTTCCGGGCGTCCTTCGGTTCACCCGAATCGGTCACGGTCGCAACGACGAATACGCCGTCAGGGCTCCTGACGGGGACCAGACGCATTTCGATTGGGAATGTCGACCCATCCCGCCGGCGTCCGGACAACTCGCGGCAAACACCCGCCGTGGCCGCCGGATCGTTGACGCAGGCTGCGCGGTCGGTGACGTGTTGAGAGCGATTTTCTTCCGACAACAACGCGCTGGCGTTCTGACCAATCAACTCCTCGCGCGGATAACCAAACTGTCGCGCCACCGCCGTGTTGACGACGAGGATGGTTCCGTCGGAGGTAAAAACAAGCACACCATGGGGAAGCGACTCGAGGGCGAGCCGCGAAAAGCTTTCCGGTCTGGTCGTCCAGGTTTGCGGTGCCTCGTCGGGCCCCGGCGCGTAGGTTTCCGTCATGATTCAGAGCAGGAGTCCCTCAAGTCTATACCACCGCCACGTCCGCACACCTCGACCGGGTCACTCCGACATTCCGGAGGATGCCCGTTATATCGGAGCACCGATGGAGCGGAGCGGTTGGCTCCTTCCACCGCTTCTGGCGATCCTCAATGGCTTACTTCGAGCACGAACTATGGTGAGCTGTGGCACGGCTAGTGCTCATGCCAGGCGGCAGTCCCGCGTCCGCACAAGTCCGATCGGTCATGGTCCGTGTTCCGGAGACGGGGCTTTGCCTATGAGTGCACCTGTCACAACAACATTTGGACGTTCAAACCTGTCAGCAGTCTGTCGGATTGCCGCCGGCGTACTGCTTCTCCTTGTCTCCCTTCCGGAAAGAGCTCACGCGTCGTTCCTCTCTCCGGAACTGGAAGACAAGCTGGCGGGGTTCCTCGCGGTTTTCATCCTGTTCCTCGTCCCGATCGTCCTGATCGTGCTGTTCTGGATGGTGCACATCCTGCCGGAGCAGATAGCGCACAAGCGGAACCATCCACAGTTCGAGGCGATCCGTACCTTGTGTTTGTTATCGCTGGTCTTCGGTGGACTGTTGTGGCCGTTGGCGTGGATCTGGGCCTATTCGAAGCCGGTCCTGCACAAGATGGCGTACGGCACGGACAAGTTGCACGAAGACGAGCATGAAGCGAAGGTCGAGCCTGCCGTGGCGGGGGGACTCAACCTGCGCCAGAGGAGTTTGGGCCTGCAAGAACGACTGGCGCGTCTCGAGGCCCAGGACATTCCCGAGGCCGAACTGTCCAAACTGCGCGCTGATTTAGAAGCCATCGAATCCAAGTTCGCGGGTCACGGGGCCAGATAATGGAAGTCCTGCTCCTCGGCATCTATGCGTTTTTCGTCTGGCTGATTTTCATCAAGCTGAAGCTGTTGCCATGGACGACACCGTGGAAAGTCGCGGTTGCGATTTTCCCTGTCGTCGCCATTGCGGCGATGCTGCTGCTCCTCAATATCTTCGCGCCGACCACGGCCGACGTCCGCGTCGTGAACTACGTAGTGCCGATCGTGTCGCAGGTGCGCGGCCGCGTCATCGAGGTCGGGGTTGAGAACAATCGCCCCGTGAAGAAGGGGGACGTGCTCTTCCGGATCGACCCGACGCCGTATCAGAACGAAGTCCATTCGCTCGAGGCGAGGCTGGCATCGGACGAGGCGAAGGTCGGGGCCGAGCGTCAGCGGCTGTCCGAAGCGCGGGCGAAGCTGACCGACGCGCAGTCGAGCGAGCGCGAGCTGCAAGAGCAGTTGAACGCTGCGGTCGGCGACATCGGAAGAATCAACGCGTCGCTCGAACTCGCGCGGAAGCGAGTCGGCCAGAATACGGAGCTGGTCGCGGTCGGTGCAGGGTCCCGGTTCGATCTCGAGCAGGCGCAGACCAATGTCGCCGAGTTGACTGCGCAACTTGCCGCAGCGCGGGCCGCCGAGCAGCAGGTGCGGGCAAAGCTAGGCGGTCGGGTGCAGGGGGATCTCGCCAGCGTCGCACAGGTGAAGGCGCAGATTGCGACTGCGCAGGCCAATGTGCAGGAGTCAGAGGCGCAGGTCGCCACGACCCGCGCCCAACTCGAGACCGCCAAGTGGGACTTGACGCAGACGACCGTCGTCGCGCCGGGCAACGGGACGATGGTGAACGTGATGCTCCGCCCGGGCTTTTTCGTTGCCGGCATGCCGTTCAACGAAGTGATGACCTTCGTCGACAACGAGTACCAGATCTTCGCCTTGTTCAACCAGAACGAGCTGCATCAGGTCGAGAAGGGCAACGAGGTCGAGGTCACCCTCGATACCTACCCCGGTCGCGTCATCAAAGGGCACGTCGACTCGATCATCTGGGCGCAGGGCCAGGGACAGATCGAGGCGTCAGGCGATCTGCCGAAGACGACGTTCGTGCCACCGCCAGGCCGCTTCCCGGTGAAAGTGGTTGTTGACGAAAAAGACAAGGATGTCTTCATGGCGGCCGGCGCGCGCGGTGCGGCGGCGATCTACACCGAACATCTGGCGCTTGTGCACATCATTCGGAAGGTGCTGCTGAGAGTGGCGTCGTATCTCGACTACATCATCATCAAGCACAGTATCCATATTGGACATTAGGATGAGAGCAGGTTTCGTCGCATCGCTCGCCGTGGGCGCGCTGCTCCTGCCTGGCTGCATCCGCCTGAAGAACCCGCCGGACGCAACGGCCCTCAAGGGGGAAGGACTGCCAAAGGTCGTCGTCCCAGACAAGTGGGTCAGCCCTGCGGGGCCAGGGGATACCACCGACAACTGGCTGACGTCGTTCCATGACGATCAACTGACGGCCGCGGTCGCCGAAGCCATCACGAACAATCCCGATGTGCAGGTCGGAGCGGCGCGCGTCGAACAAGCCATGTTGTACGCGAAGCTCGCCGGTGCCCAGCTGTACCCGTCGGTCGATCTGCTCGCAAAAGGCGGCGGTGGCCTGGGAGGCGACAGCACGGGCCTCACCGGCGCCGTACTCAGGGCGGCATGGGAGCTCGACCTCTGGGGACGTGTGCGATACGGCCGTGCGGCGGCGCGGGAGGATGCGCGATCGGCCGAGGCCGACTTCGAGTACGCCCGCCAGTCGATGGCCGCGGCTGTCGCGAAGAGCTGGTTCCTCGCCACCGAGGCCGGACTGCAGGCCGAGGTTGCGCGCGGGTCGATCCGCGAAGGCGATCAGCTGGTCAGTCTCGCGGAGACTCGATCGCGCGTCGGTGTCGGCAACGACGAAGACGTCTACGTCGCGAGAGCGAACGTTGGCACCTATAGGGATACCCTGCGCGAGCTCGAGCAGGCACGTGAAAACGCAATTCGTGCGCTGGAGTTGCTGATGGGTCACTATCCTGCAGCCGCGGCGGCGGTGACGCCACAACTCCCGGGACAGCCCGATGTCGTCCCCTCCGGATTGCCGTCCACCCTGCTTGAACGTCGTCCAGATGTGATCGCGGCGGAACGTCGCGTGGCTGCCGCCTTCAATAGAGTCCATGAGGCGAAAGCGGCGCGCCTGCCGTCGATCTCGTTAACCGGCGGCGTCAGCGCGATCTCGAGCGATCTGTTTCTCTTGAAGAACCGCGACAATCCGGTGTGGAACTATGGCGCCAGCCTTCTGATGCCGCTCTTCAGAGGAGGCGCGCTCAAGACGCAGGTCGAGATCCGGACCGCGGAGCAAAAGCAGGCCGTGGCCGCATACGCGTCGGTCGGGTTACGCGCATTCGGGGAAGTCGAAACCGCATTGTCAGCAGAGAACGCCGCACGCGAACGCGAGCGGATTCTTGCGCAAACGCTTGCCGATAATCAGCGCGCCTACGACGTCGTCCAAACACAGTTCAAAGTCGGGAGCACAGATTTGCGATACGTCTCACAACGTCAGCTCGCGCTGAACGCGACGCGCTCCGGACTTGTGCGGATGCAGGCCGAGCAGCGCGTGCAACGGGTCAATCTCCATCTGGCTCTCGGTGGGAGCTTCGAGCAGAAGCAGCAGCCATAAGAATTGCGGATTGCGGATTGATGATTGCCGATTTGCTGATTGCAGATTGGCGATTTTGCGCGCACAATCATCAATCATCACTCCCAATCTACAATCGGCAATCACCGAAATCCGCAATCATCAATCCACAGTCATCAATTCTTGGAAGGCCCCGCCACGATCTTCCGTGCCACTCCCGTCAAGGTGATCGGCTGATCGGCGTAGTCGTCGACCTGCACGCCGGCGTCTCCGCCTGGTTTGACTCTTGCCGCCGCGGCCATCTCACCGTTGCCCATGCCGGAGGCATCGACTTGAAGGCGAATCAGACCCACTTCATAACCAGCGCGAGGCTTGGCATTCGCTTTCGCGCCGCCGAGGAAGAACATCGGTTGGTCGGTGACGACAACGATGGTTCGGCCGGTTGCCGTCGACTGTTCGCGCGCCCATCGAATAGACCATTTCTGTGTGCCGAGCCCGACGGTGCCGACCTCCGGCGCTTTGCGAAGAGCGGTGAGAAATGCCGGGTAGCCGCCGCCTTTCAAGGCGCCCTCGACGGCCGTGCGTTCCGCGTCCGGGGTGTACCGCCGGATATCGATCGTGACGGTTGCCGCGGCGGACGCACCCGACGCGCCGGCAACCTGTGCGTTTGCCGTGAATTGTTCGGGGGCCCCGCGCTGTGACTGCGAGAGCACCAGGCCTGGCGCGGCAACCACAATGAGCGCAACGGGCACGAGGGTCTGAAGGCGCATCACATCTTTCTCCTTTTCCTACTGAACATTGAACATTGAACATTGAGCATTGAACATCGGAGATTCAAGAATCCAGGACCGCGCGTCCTCGCACCGCCATCGTCCCCGCCGATGAAACCGGTGCCGTGGCATTCTCCACGTACATGGTCTGCGACGGAAATGCTATCCCGGTTCCGGCGCGACTGACGATGTCGGCAATGCTGAAGAGCAGCCCCTCCTGTATTTCGAGGAACTGGTTCCAGTCGGTCGCAAACACATAGGCGAATATATCGACGTCCAGCGAGAACGCTCCGAGCCGGATGAATCGCACACGCACCGATTCCTGACTGATCGAGTCGTGAGTGGTGAGCAAACGACGGATGTTGTCGAGGATAGTCCGTAACTGCTCGGGAGTCGTTTCGTATCGCAGGGTGAGCACCGGGTGGAACCAGAACTTGTCGCGCGCCGAGAGGGTCTCGAGACTGGCATTGGCAATCTGGCTGTTTGGCACACTGATCACCGTGCGATCGAGCGTCCTGATCCGAGTGGACCGCAGGCCGATATGATCGACCGTGCCGACAATCTCCCCCATCTTCAGGGAATCACCAACCCGGACCGCCTGATCGAAGATCAGTGACGCTCCCGCGATCACGTTCTCGAGCGTTTTCTGTGCCGCCAGCGCCACGGCAATGCCGCCGACGCCGAGGCCGGCGAGAGCCGGTGTTGGATCGATCCCGAAATGCCTGAGGAGTGCCAGCAGCGCGACAAAGACGACCAGGACATCGACGCACCGGCGTCCGACACGCAGCAATGAAATCGTTGCGGCATTGGATGTCGCCATCCTCCGGACCACGACGGCCTCAATCTCCTCGACCAGACGCATGATCAGCCAGGCAACGGCCGCGATGGTGAGAACCGCAGTCAGATTCGACAGGATCTGCCGCGGCAGGAGCGACAGTGGCAACACTGACGACAACCACCGCGCGATGACAGAAAACAGCAGCACGCGTGCCGGCGTCGGCAGCGCGTTGCTGGCGAGGAAGCCCGATTGCGTGAAAGCCCGTCGCGAGAACGCCTTCGCGGCGGGCGTCAGCAGACGATTCAGCAGGCCGATGACGAAGTAGAGCAACGGCAGGCCGGTGAGAATCGCAATCCACTCGAAAAGCGGCACACCACCCGGACGGATGTTTGTCAGGAAACCGGGGAGCGCACCGCCAGCCCTGCTTGCGAGAACCTCGTCGTAGAGACCTGGAATGCGGCCCAGGGTTCCACCCGAGAAGAGCCAGATCGGTCCGCCATCGGTGCGCTCCACTCGACGCAGGACGATCTCAATTGGATTTGCCTCGCCGATTGTCGCGATGCGTTCTTCGTTAAGGGCAAGCGGATTGGACCGCGATCCTTCGGGCACATCGCTGATCTGAGGGAGCCGCGCAGGAAGACGTGCGTCGAGAACGACGAACAATTGATTGGCGAGTTGCTCCGCCGCCGACACGTTCAAGGGAGTGTCGAGGTACTGCCGCGCGAGCTGGTATTCCCCTTTCCGCGCGGCGCTGAGAAATCCCAGGACGGTTCCTCGGGGGGTATCCCGGCCCAGTGCGTCCTTCGGCGCTTCAGCCTGGACCGGAGCGGATGGCTGCGTCGGAGCGGATCCCTGCCCGGAAGCGGGTGCCCAGAAGAGCACACACAAGGCAACAGACACGACCAGCACACGCGCCCACCACCGCATTCCACACCTCCGCCCGAATCGCCCTCCCTTCGACTCGCCTGAACCGACCGCTCGCTCAGGGCAAGGGCGAAGAGTTTGCTCGCTGCGAACCGCATGCCGCAGAACACTCATTCGGCTTTGAAATCTGAAGGAAATGGTCGGAGAAGCCCCGAAATGCCGGAGGTTGTCCGGCATTTCGGGTACCTGGCGCTCGCCACGTTGATGTTGGCACACGCGGTCGCGCGTGCGCAGGAGCCCACCCCGCAGAACCAGCCAGCATCCCAGGAAGAAAAGGAACGTGCCACTGGATTACCCTCGACGATCAAATGGACATTCAATTTCGACGCAGGCTGGGGCACGTTCGGGTTCGCCAATTCGCTCTATAACAATCCCAAAGAGCCAGGGGTCGAGGACGACCTGAGCGATCAATGGTTCGAGGGCTACGTCAAGCCCGCCTTGTCGGGTGACTACACGCTTGCATCAGAGAGCGAACTCTATGGCAAAGTCAGCGCCGTTGGTGAGCGGACCTATGGTTCCGTGCCGGCAGCATTCGGGCAGGATGTGTCGTCGTTTGGTCCAGAGGATCTCTATTTCGGGTGGCGCTCAGGAAAAGCCCTGACGATCGGCGACAACGCCGTCGATCTCAGCATCGGCCGTCGTCAATACCGCCTCGGTCATGGTTTCCTTCTCTACGACGGCGCGGCCGAAGGCGGCTCTCGCGGCGGCTACTGGACCAACGCGCGCAAGGCGTTCGAGTTTGCCGCGATCGCCAGGTTTGCTCCGAGTGGTCCACACGCAGCGGAGCTGTTTTATCTCGACAAGGACGAACTCCCGGGCAACGACACGGGCAGCAACCTCTGGGGAGTGAACTACGAATACGGAATCGGTGAGAACAAAGAAACGACGTTCGGCGCGACCTACATGAAATGGTTCGCGGATCCGGAAAAGAGACCCGGACGAGATGGGCTCAACGTCTTCAACGTGCGCGCCTACTCGGAGCCGTTTCCGGTTGCGCCAAATCTCTCGTTCGAATTCGAGTACGCCGCCGAGCGCAATGGCGACGCGCTGAATTCGAATGCATGGACCGTTCTCGGCGGATATGAACTGAAGGATACGACCTGGACGCCCAGGCTCTCTTACCGGTATGCGTTCTTTCAGGGAGACAACCCGTCGACGGCGGCAAACGAGAGCTTCGATCCGTTGTTCCTCGGCTTCTATGACTGGGGGACGTGGTGGCAGGGAGAAATCGCGGGTGAGTACTTCATCTCGAATTCGAACCTGAATTCGCATCTCATCCGTGCCCATTTCACGCCGAACGACGCGATCAGCGGCGGATTGCTATTCTTCAAGTTCAGCCTCGATCATCCGGAAGCGCTGGCCCCGGGGGTGACGGCCAAAGACGTCGCGTCTGAAATCGACCTGTATACGGATTGGAAGTTGAACGACAACTTCACGATCAGCCTGGTCGGTGCCTACGCCGATCCGGGCAAGGCGGTTCAACAGTACTCTGGGAGAACCAAGAACTTCGTTTACGGAATGGTGTACCTGGGCTACGCTTTTTGACCTTGAGCAACCTGCCAGCGGTCATCGCGCTCGCCGCGATCGTGCTTGCGGCACAGGAGTCGGCCGACTCACCGGCTCGCTTGCGGTCGGCCAGGGTGCCGGCGATTCCGGTGACCGCGATTGGCGGCGGCGAAGTACTCCTCGACCTCGACGTGAGCGCGGCGGGGGCCGTTACGCGGGCAACACCGCTGCGATCGACGGCGCCGTTCACCGAATTCGTGCTCAACGTCGCGCGCGACTGGCAGTTCTTCCCGGCGCGAGCGGTGGTCGATGTCGATCGCGTGCCCGGCAGCAAAGCCACCTCACGCGCCGCTGTTCAGTCTCACGTTCTGGTCGCCGCCGTGTTCCGCCCTCCCTCGCTCCGCGCTCCGACGCTCGGCGAACCGCCGAAAGATGTTTCCTCTGGTGTAGACACGCTTCCGTTTCCGCTGGCGATGATCCCGCCGCTGTTTCCACCAACAGCCGCCAGCAACGGCGTCGTCCTGCTCGAAGTACACGTCAGCGCGAACGGATCGGTCGACAGTGCTGGTGTGATCAACTCGGCGCCTCCATTCGACGACGCGGCAGTCAAGGCCGTGCGTGAGTGGCATTTCCGTCCCGCGCAGCAGCACGGTACGGCGGTGGCGACCTACGTGTACGTGATCTTGGGGTTTCGAGTACCGGTGGCCTAGCCGGCGCCTGGTGGAACGCTACCCTCCAAGCGCAATAGTGATCGCGACGAGAACGACTCCGATCAACATCATCGTCAGCCCGCTCCACAGCGGACTATGTCCGCCGTAGCGCGCGAGCCAGGAGCCGGTGATGAAGAGCATGACCAGCGCGATCAGGTTTGAGATTCGCAGTGCCAGATGAACGTGCGTGAATACCAGGAAGGGAATGACGATCGGGAACGTCGAGAGAAAGACGAGCAGAAACACCGCCACCGCCCCGAGCCAATCGTCTTTGGTCAATCTCGGACTCGGCGGCAGATCGTTCATGCCCATCAGACCGACTCGCACAGTCTCGAGAGCATCGCGTTTCAAGAGTGACGCCACAACCGGTGGAACAGCAGCGGCAATGACCGAGTGCGCGGCATCGGCACTGGACGCGCTCCGCACGGCCCGAATCGTGAGCAACCCATGCCCGCGCTCGCTCAACGCGGTCATCAGGAACATCACCGCATCGACCAGGCCCCAGGCGAGGTTGCATCCAATGACGCCGATGAGGAGCGTACGAACCTCCTCGCGTCCTGCCGTCGCGGCACTGAGCGTCCCGGTGAACGTCAGCGCCATGATGAGTCCGAACAGCACTTCCGACACCCGCGCAATCGGGTCGAGGACGCGGGCGCGTTCGTCAGCCATGGACAACTCATCTCATCGTGCGACGGTCGGCCGATGCGTGTTCACGACCGCGGCCTTTCCCAGTTCCAGCGTCTGCTCGGCGGTTGTGCTCGCAAAGAAGTGCATGATGCGAGCAACGATCCCGGTCCATCCCGTTTGGTGGCTCGCGCCAAGCCCCGCGCCGTTGTCGCCGTGGAAGTATTCGTAAAACAGCAGCAGGTCTTTCCAATGGGGGTCGTCCTGGAACTTGCGCGTCCCGCCGTAAACCGCCCGTCGATTGCCATCCTTCAAGAAAATGCTGGCCAGTCGCCGACCGAGATCCTCGGCGACCTGGTAGAGCGTCATCCGACGGCCGGATCCCGTCGGACATTCGATCGTGAACGCGTCGCCGTAATACGTGTAGTACTGCAGCAGCGCGCGGACGATCAGTGCGTTGACCGGCATCCAAATCGGACCTCGCCAGTTGGAGTTGCCACCAAACATGCCACTGTCCGATTCGGCTGGAAGATACGACACGCTGTAGTCCTGATCGCCGACGCGGAACACGTATGGGTGGTGTTCGTGGTGCCGCGAAATCGACCGGATTCCGTAGGGGCTCAGGAATTCGCGCTCGTCGAGCATCGTACTCAGCACGCGTCGGAGGTTTTTCTCGTTCAGGATCGCCGCCATGCGGCGGCCGTTCTCCCCCTGTGCTGCGGGATTGTGGATGAACTGGCTCAGCTCGGGCCGGGCGTCGAGAAATCGCCGAAAGCCCGGCGCCAGCTCAGGATATTTGGTTAGGACCTCGCCGTCGAAGACGGTGACGGCGCAGAAAGGCAACAGGCCGACCATCGATCGCACCTTGAGGCGCGTCGCGGAGTGGTTCGGCAGCCGCAGGACGTCGTAGAAGAAACCGTCTTGTTCATCCCACATCCCAACGTCGTCGCCCGCACGCATCATCGACGACGCGATCCACAAGTAGTGTTCCACGAACTTCTGGCACATGTCACCGTACGCCGGCTTCTCGAGCGCGAGTTCGACGGAGATCTCGAGCATGTTCTGGCAGAAGAGTGCCATCCACGCCGTCCCGTCTGCCTGTTCGAGATAGCCGCCTGTCGGCAACGGTGAGCTGCGATCGAAGACGCCGATGTTGTCGAGGCCGAGGAACCCGCCTTCGAAGACGTTGTTGCCGGTGCGATCCTTTCGATTCACCCACCAGGTGAAGTTCAACAACAGTTTGTGGAATGAGCGTTCGAGCCAGTCGAGGTCCGCCTGACCGCGCGCCTTTTCGAGTCGATGCGTGAATATCGTCGACCACGCATGCACCGGCGGATTGACGTCGCCAAAGTTCCACTCGTAGGCAGGAATCTGGCCGCTGGGGTGGATATAACGCTGCCGGAGCATCAGATCGAGCTGCTCCTTGCCGAAGTCCGGGTCGACCAGCGTAAGTGCGAGCACATGAAAGGCGAGGTCCCAGGCGGCGTACCACGGATATTCCCACTTGTCCGGCATCGAGATGATGTCGCTGTTCTCCATGTGATGCCAGCGATCGTTGCGCGGTGCACGGCGCGTCGGCTTGAAGGGATCCGACCCGCGTTCGGAAAGCCATCGATCGACATCGTAGTTGTAGAACTGTTTCGACCAGAGCATTCCGGCGAGCGCCTGACGCATCACGTTCTTCTGATCGGCATCGAGCGACGCGGGAATCACCGTCGCATAGAACTCGTCGGCCTCGCGCAACCGTTCCTCGACGATGCGATCGAAATCTGTGGCGCGAGTCGCCGCCTCTCGGTCGCTGGTTGAGGCGACGTCCGAGAGCCGGAGCCGCAGCACGCGGGATCCGCCCGCAGGAATTGTCAGCCGGTAGTAAGCCGCGGCTTTCGTCCCCGTCTTGTCCGGATTCACCGCAGCGTGACCGCCATACAGAACTCTGTTGTGGATCCCATCCTTGACATAAGGTGTGCGATTGGGACCGGCATGAAACCGTTCGAAGTTGGTTTCATTCTCGGTAAAGAGCCATTCAGGTGCGCCCTCAGCGTGAAGGAAGCGCTCGCCAAGATCCGGGTGAACCGCGGCGATGCTGCCGGAATCGATTTGCCGCATCGATGGGCGGCTGCTGCCGTCGTCCCAGGACCAGGTATTTCGGAACCACAGCGTCGGCAGCACGTGAAGCGCCGCGTCTTGCGGGCCGCGATTGTGAACGGTAATCCGGATCAGCACATCCTCAGGAGACGCCTTCGCGTATTCGGCGAACACATCGAAGTAGCGATCCTGATTGAAAATGCCGGTATCGAGAAGCTCGTACTCGAGGCCGTGGCGGCCTCGCTCTCGATTGGTCCTGATGAGATCCTCGTAGGGGAAGGACGCCTGAGGGTACTTGTACAGGTATTTCATGTACGAGTGGGTCGGCGTGGAATCGAGATAGAAGTAGTACTCCTTGACGTCCTCGCCGTGGTTGCCCTCGCTGTTGGTCAGGCCAAAGAGCCGCTCCTTCAGAATTGGATCCTTGCCGTTCCAGAGGGCCAGTGCGAAGCAGAGCAGCTGGTTCTCGTCGGAAAGACCGGCGAGACCATCCTCGCCCCACCGGTACGTTCGCGATCGCGCCTGGTCGTGTGTGAAGAAGTTCCACGCATCCCCAGTCTCGCTGTAGTCTTCGCGCACGGTCCCCCACTGGCGCTCGCTGAGATAGGGGCCCCACTTGCGCCATGGCTCCCGCGCGTCGCGCACGGCCGCGAGTCGCTGCACCTCGGTGGATCGTGATGATGCCGGCTTCGTCATTACTCTGCTTTCTCCCAGGAAGAATCGGGGTTATACGCGGTCATCGCTTTGACCTGCGCGTCCGTGTCGGAACCGAAATCCCTCTGGTGAATGATCCCGTCCTGATTGACGATGAAGGTCATCACGCCGGTCACGTCGTACTGCGCTGGCCACGCGACGAGCGCAAATCCGCCCGTCATTCGGTTGCCGACCACGTAATCCTTCGCCCCACCGGGGGCGGCGGCACCTTGCGCGGTCAATATCTTGAAGTAGTAGCCGTGGAACGGCGCAGCCTGCGTTCGCTTGTCGAGCGCAATGTTGTCCTCGGCAGCCTGCGCGACCAGATCGCCGAGTGGACTTCGGTGCTGACCCTTGACGCTTGCCCAGTAGAGCCCGTTCTGGCGCCCCTCGTCGCTACGGAACGCTCGCGCGTACACCTTTGCGGGTTGTCCGTCATGGCCGTGTTCGGCGTACAGCTTCTGCGCCGAAACGTAGGTGCGGCAAGTCTGGATCACGGCCAGCTCGTTGCGCCCGATTCGCCGGGCGATTACTTCCTCTTTCCCTGCGAGCGTGTCGAACCGCCACTTTCCACCGTCGTTCACGATCGGAATCGGAAAAGGCCAGGACTCGTTGCCGACGACGAGGGTCTTGGCCTGACCATCATCGACGAGCCGCCAACCTTCGCGCATGGCAACCGCGAACACCTGCCGATTTCGTTTGGCCACCTGCGGGTCCGACGTATCAACGACCTCTTTCGCCTGTGGGCCAAAGATCGCGAGCAGGTCGTCGACCTTGTCTCCTTTCACCGCGGTCTCGAGCGCTTTCGCAGCCTCTTCAGGTGTGTTGAATGCTCGGCCCTTGGGCTGTTCGACCGGCGTCGAGCGGCAGGCAGCCGCAAGCAGCACAACGATCACCAACGCATGACGAATCAGTTTGGCCACCATCATCGCCTCCGCGATCCGCCGCTGCGCGAGCTGCCTCGGCTCTTTTGTCCGCGCTGGCTTGCCGCGCGTTCCGATTTCCCGCTTGAATAACCGGAAAATGCGTCCGACTTTGTTCCACTGCGCTGGGTCGTGGCTGAATCCCCGCTGCGACTGTAACCGCGCGACTCCTGGTTGGCCGTCCGGCTCTGGGTCGTGGCCTGGGTACCGCTGGCACTACGATTCTGCGCATTCGCCTTCGCCTGATCACGCTGTGCCTGTGTCGCCTCGGGCCGGTTCTCATTGCGCGTCTCAGTGCGTTCGGTCCTCTGCTCCCCGCGCTCCTTCGCGATGTCTCCGCGCTCCTCGTACATGTCCTCGCGATGATCCTGCCAATCATCACGGGCATCGTCGCGCGCGTCGTAGTAGTCGTCCCAGGCGTCGTTGTACATGTATCCGCCGCCATGCCAGCCGTACGGGCCGTAGTAGTAGTTGTTATCCATGGCCGCACCCATAGCGATCCCGGCCGTGAACCCGATCAATCCGGCGGCAACTGCTTCGCTGCTGTCGTCGTCTTCCTTGATGACGACCGTCTGCGTTGCGGGCTGCGTGTAGACGACGGTCGGGTTGTACTGCGGGACGTAGACGACCTGCGGGTTGGTTGGCTCGATCACGATGACTTCCGAACCGGAGGATGTCGTCTTGGTCTCCACTTCCTGCTGCGGAGTCGTCTTGAGGGTTCCCATCTTCTTCGCTTGCGCTCGCAGCCGTTGAATACTGTCGAAGACCGCTGACCGGTTCTCGGTGAATGCTTTCCCCACCTTCGTGGTCCAGTCCATGTTGCCGGCCATGTAGTTCACGACATCAGGAAACAACACCAGAGCGGCAAAGCTCGCGTCGAAGCCTGACTTGGTCGCCGCCTCCTGAAGCGCGGTGCCCTTCGCTGATTGACTGGCCATCCATTCAGCCAGCGCGCCGACTTTTGCCGGATTCGTTGCCGACATCAGCATCTGCGCGAGCAGCGAATCCGGGTAGAGCGCGACAGGCGCCATCAACTTGTCGAGCTGATCTGGTGTGAACGATGACTTGGCGGCGGGTTTAGCGGCCGGCGATTGTTGCGGGGCGTCCCCCACCGCCTCGGACCAGTGTGGAAGTGCGAAAGCGGTGAACGTCAACGCAAACGCCGTGGTCACGGCAGCGACGATCGTCCGCATAGGTAGTGCCTCCTTCGTGCGCGCAAGTGAACCAATCGAAATCGAAACGCGGGTCGACTGAAGCAAGGCACGCACCGGTAGCGACCTGCCGCGAATGGGGGAACAAATCGTTGCAATGAAACGACTTGAGCGAAGCCGATTGCATCATTCCAGAGATCCATTCGGCGCCTGACCTCCGAACGGCCGGAGTTTCTCCAATGTGCCGGACGGACGGCTGCCGACGGCGGACCTCACCACAACCCGCCGTCGTCTGTCGGGATCCCGGCGAGCCTTGTCGAAAACCCGCCAGCTTCGGGAAGCTCCGACGAAGCCCGACTGGAAATCCGGCCTCGCGGTGCGGTTCGACTCGCGAGAATTGGCCGGCCCTCTTGGCATCCACCATGCGAGTTTCTGCGCAGAGGTTTCAATGAGGATCGCCGTATTTTTCGCCACTCGCGAAGGACAGACGTCGAAGATCGCGAATCGGATCGCGGACGACCTGCGCGCCAAGGGCGTCACAGTCGACGTCGTCAACGTGAGGAAATTACTTGCGCCGCCCAACTGGTCGACGTACGCAACAGCCTTCGTGGCTGCGTCGATTCACGGTCAGCGTCATGAGCCGGAAATGATCGAGTTCGTGCGCCGGTATCGCGACGACCTGCGGCGGGTGGGCGCCGTGTTCATCTCGGTCTCAATGTCGGAAGCCGGCGCCGAGGACGTGCACGCGCCTGCACCCCGGCGAGAGAAGTCGGCCGCCGACGCTCAACGCATGGTTGATGTGTTCATCAAACAGACCGGGTGGAGGCCGGAGCGTTATCTCCCCGTTGCGGGAGCGTTACTCTACACCCAGTACAACTTCCTGCTCCGTTTCGTGATGAAGCAGATCTCCAAGAAGAATGGCGGGCCGACCGACACGGCGCGCGACTACGAATTCACGGACTGGCCGGCGCTCGACCGATTTGTCGACGACGTCGTCGGTGCGACCTCTGGCAAGCCGGAACGACACGGCGATGCGGCGTAAATAGACCCGTCCGCGGCGCCTGCGCCGACCCCTGACGGCGAATGCGGAATTCCTCCGGTCTTGCGTGATAATAGGCGCGCTTCCCCACTCCTGGACCGGAGGAGTCCCACATGACCAATCCGTACGCTCCGCCTGAAGCAGCAGTTCTGGACGTTGTCGACCCTCGAGTCGCGGTTCCCCTGGCCGATCGCGGCACACGGCTCGTCGCCGTCATTCTCGACGGCATCATCTTCACGGCAATGGTGTATTTGCCAGTGATCCTGGCGGCAGCAGGGGCGTCGGGGGAAAACAGCAGCGCGGCCGGGCTTGGACTTGGCGTACTCCTGGCGTGCGTCGGTTTCGGCGTGTGGGCCTGGCTGACGATCCGGTACATCCTGGCAAACGGTCAGTCCATCGGCAAGAGAATCACCGGCATCAAGATCACGCGGACCGACGGCTCTCGCGCCTCGCTGGGACGTATCTTCTGGTTGCGCAACGTCGTCAACGGACTGCTCAGCCTCATTCCCTTATACGGACTGATCGACGCGCTCTTCATCTTCGCGGAAACGCGCCAGTGTCTGCACGACAAGATCGCAGACACCATCGTCATCAACGCGTGAGGCGCGTCCTCGACACGTCCGTCGCGGTCGAGACGCCGGAGGGCATTCTGCTCGAGTTGCGTCCGGCGGGCCTCACGGCGCGCGCTTACGCGTTCATTCTCGACTGGCTGATCCGATTCGCCATCATGTACGCCGCGACTGTAGCCGCGGCGTTCATCGGTGGCATCGGCGTCGCCTTCATGCTGATCCTCTTTTTCGGGCTGGAGTGGTTTTATCCGGTCGCGTTCGAGCTGACGTCTTCCGCGGCAACGCCCGGCAAGCGGGTGTTCGGCCTGAAGGTCGTCATGGACAACGGCCTACCCATCACACCGGCCGCATCGGTGACGCGCAATGTGCTCCGCGCCGCCGACTTTCTTCCTTTTGGGTATGGGTTTGCGATCGCGAGCATGCTGCTGCGCACTGATTGCAAGCGTTTGGGCGACATCGCGGCGGCGACCCTCGTCGTGCACGAACCGCGGGCCATTCCCCGGATGATGCTGCTCAAGATCCCGCCTCTTGCTCCGGCGAGGCCGCTGGCCCCCGAAGATCAGGCAGTGCTCGTGGCATTTGCCGCGCGCGCCAACCTCCTGACGTCGGAACGCGTCGACGAACTGGCGGCCCTTGCGGCATCGGTATCAGGCGACGCCGGTCGCTCCGGCGGGGACGTGACCCGCCGTGTGCTGGGTGTGGCGCAGTGGGTGCTGGGGCAACGATGATGACACCGTTGCAGTTCGAGCGGCTTTACCAGCAAGACTGGTCGGAACTCGAAAGCAACCTGCAAGACATCATCGATCCAAAGCGTGCCGACTCGCTCGGCCACACTCCGCCGTCGGGCGATCGCGTGGGCGTGCTCTATCGCCGGGCATGCGATCATCTGGCGCTCGCGCGCGCGCGATCCTACCCGGCGTACATGATCGATCGCTTGGAACGAATGACGTCGCAGGCGCATCAGATCATTTACTACCGCCGGGACTATGGAGTCTCCGGATTGCGGCACTTCTTTGCGCGCCAGTTTCCAGCGCTCGTCAGAGCGCATGCGGTGTATGTGGCCATTGCGGCGGCCACCTTTCTTTTGCCCGGGCTCGTGCTGGCGTTTGTCGTGCACTCGCGGCCCGATCTGATCCTGTCGATGGTCAGCTCCGAAACTGCCTCGAGCTTCGAACAGATGTACTCCACGTCTGCCGAATCGATCGGCCGGCTGCGGACCGCGTCGACCGATTGGATGATGTTCGGTTACTACATCCGCAACAACATCGGGGTGTCGTTCCAATGTTTCGCCGGCGGTCTGTTCGCCGGGGTCGGTAGTCTTTTCTTTCTCGCCTATAACGGGGCATTTGCCGGATCCCTTGCCGGTTACCTGGCCGCACGGGGATTGTCGTCGACGTTTTTTCCATTCGTCTCGACCCACTCGGCGTTCGAACTGACTGCGATCGTCCTCTCAGGGGCTGCAGGATTGCGCATCGGTCACGCCGTGCTCGCACCTCGTCGCCTCAAGAGGATTGATTCGCTGGTACAGGCTTCGCGCGAATCCATCATTTTGCTTTACGGCGTTACCGCGATGCTGCTCGTCGCCGCAGCGATCGAAGCCTTCTGGTCGTCAGCGAGGTGGCTGCCCGCCATGGCCAAGTACACCTCCGCGTGGATCTGCTGGGCCGCCGTGCTCGGTTACTTCCTGCTCCAGGGACGACGTGCAAGTTGAGGCGTTGGCGCTACGAATGCGGCCGCGCACCGCTCGCGAAGCGAGTGACCTTGGCATCCGTCTGTGTCAAAGCACCGCCCGATCGGTCTTTCGCTGTTATGCAGTGGTCGCGATCCCGGTGATGGCGCTGGCGCTCGCCTCAGCCGAAATCGCTTACGGGTTACCGGTTGTGGTGATCTGGTGGGCAAAGCCCTGGCTCGATCGCACGATCCTGTTCGTGTTGTCGCGCGCGGCGTTTGGACAAGAAACGCGCGTCGCGGATCTGTGGCGATCGCAAGGCAACGTCTGGTGGGGGCAGTTCTTCTTTACCTGGACGATCCGAAGACTGTCGATTTGGCGATCATTCACACAGCCCGTCTATCAGCTCGAGGGCGGCTCGATCTGGACATGGCGGACGCGTGTCGGCCAGATCCGTCGCCACGGCGCGGCGTCTGCGTTCGTCATGACGCAGGTGTTTGCCATTTCAGAGCTCCTCCTCACCGCCGCCCTTTTCTCTCTGTTCTTCTGGTTCGCACCAGCCGGGCAGACACCCGACATCGCCGAGATGTGGGAACGAATGGCGCTTCCGGTTGCCGGAGCGTACGCGATCAGCGTGTTCTTCCTCGAACCGTTTTATGTGGCAGCCGGTTTCGGGATGTACCTGAATCGCCGCACCGAACTCGAGGCATGGGACATCGAACAGGAGTTCCGGCGTGCGTTTGCGCATTGAACTCATGACGAAGCACGCCCGATCCCTTCTGCTTGTGTTTGTCCTTTGGTCGAGCGCATCCGCAACGGCCACGCCTGAGTCAGGCCCGCAACCGACGTCAGAGGAGATCACCCGCGCGCTCGACATCGTCAAGGCCGATCCCAATCTCGCACCGATCCGCACCGTCAAGCTGCTGCGATGGAAGGACTCAGGCACCTCCACACGATCGGGGCGTCCCGCATGGCTCGCGTGGCTGGGCGATTTTGTTCGCTGGCTCGATCAGACCGCGCGTGTGCTCGTCTGGGTCGTGGCGGTGATGCTGGTGGGCGCTTTGTTGATCTACCTCACCAGGCTCGTCCGCGGCCGCTCCGCTGAAATCTCGTACAACGATGACGGTGTGGCGCCAGTCCGTATCCATGACCTGGACATCCGGCCTGAATCACTCCCTGACGACATCGGCGCCGCTGCGCGACGGTTGTGGGATCGCTCCGAACACCGGGCGGCGCTCGCGCTGCTCTATCGCGGGATGCTCTCGCGACTCGTCCATGTCCATCAGATCCCGATTCGCGAGTCCGCGACTGAAACCGATTGTCTCGTTCTCGCAGCGAAGCATCTCGAGCCGACCCGTTCCGAATACGCCACGCATCTCGTGCGGATCTGGCAGCGGGCGGTGTACGGCCGGGAAGTAGTTCCGGACCGCGATGTCTACGGACTCTGCGACGGCTTCCGTCCCGCACTGGATGGAGCGGCGCCCGAAGCGCCGGGGAGCCGTACATGAAGCGGCGCATGATTCCGCTGGTCGTCTGCCTGGCGGCGGTGATCGTCATCTTCTGGATTTCACAGCACACTTACTGGGCGGATGTCCAAATCCCGGCGCTGCCGAAAGGCGAAGCGCTCACCAATCCTTTCTATGCAACGCAGCGATTTGCCGACGCGCTCGGCGCACGAACGATGCACGATCGGGCGTTCACGACTCCACCGCAAGACGCCATCCTGGTGCTGTCCAGTTGGCATTGGTCGGTCAGCGATCGACGAAGAGCGGACATCGAGCACTGGGTCGAATCGGGCGGCCGGCTAGTCGTCGACCGGGGGTTGATGGGTGGCACCCCGGAATTCGAGCGGTGGTCGGGCATCTTTCGTTCTCTACGCAGGTCAGACCGCCCCCAGCCGCTGCTCCCCGAGCGATGCGATCAGTTTCGCGAAGAACGCGCGAACGCAGCGACGCCAGTGGCAAGCAACCGCTTCTACTGGATCTGTGACGTTGACCCGCAACACACGCTGCGCGCGACCAAGAGTGTGGCCTGGTCGCTCACCGCAGGCGAAGGCATCGAGGCGATGCGGGTCGAGATCGGCAAGGGCAGCGTGACCATGGTCAACGCGTGGCCATTCCGGGAGCGGGCGATCTTCAACGGCGATCACGGGTGGCTGTTTGTCGCGGCCACACAACTCGTCCGCGGTGACGAGGTGCACTTCCTGTCGGAAGAGGATCATCCGTCGCTCGTCGGTTTGATCTGGCTGTTCGGCAAACCGCTGGTCGTCCTCACATTGCTGCTCATCGGACTCCTGCTCTGGCGCGACAGCGTGCGTCTTGGCCCTCTGGCCGCAGCTCCGACACGGGCACGCCGATCGCTGGCGGAGCAGATCCGGGGCACTGGGCAGTTTGCGCTCCGCTATGGAGGCGGCGAAGCGCTTCACGCCGCGTCGGCCAGAGCGCTCGACGAAGCGGCCTCGCGGCGGATATCCGGCTACCGGCATCTCACCGCCCGCGAGCGCGCGGCGAGCATCGCGAAACTCACCGGGTTTGATCGCGACGCCGTCAACGCCGCGATTCACCACCCTGGGCTCCGGCAGTCGAATGAACTTCGCAGCACGATCGAGATGCTCGAAACCTTACGCAGAAGATTGATGCGCACAAGGCCACAACATGGAACCTCTTGACACGAATGTCACCGAACAGGCGGCGCAGACCCTGAGCGATCTGCGCGCCGCCATCCATCAAGCGGTCGTGGGCCAGGCGGCGGTCATTGAACAGGTCCTGGCCGCCCTGGTCGCCTCAGGCCACGTGCTGATCGAAGGCGTTCCGGGGCTTGGCAAGACGCTGCTCGTTCGGGCCATGGCGCAAGCGCTGTCGCTGCCGCACGCGCGCATCCAATTCACGCCCGACATGATGCCGTCGGACATTACCGGGCACGCGCTTCTCGATCCGGCGACTCGGGAGCTCCGGGTCATCCGCGGGCCTGTGTTCACGCACATCCTGCTGGCCGACGAAATCAATCGTGCCCCGGCAAAAACGCAGAGCGCGCTGCTCGAGGTGATGCAGGAATATCAGGTCACGCTCGAGGGGCAAACGCTTTCGATGCCGAGGCCGTTCATGGTGCTGGCGACGCAGAACCCGATCGAGACGGAGGGCACCTATCCGCTTCCGGAAGCGCAGCTCGATCGCTTCTTATTCAAGGTCCAGATCGGCTACCCATCGGCCGCGGAAGAAGCGGCGGTGGTCGTGCGGGCGACCGCCGGACAGGCCGGCGATCAACTGCCGCTGGCGGAAGTCAAACCGTGCGTCGACGGGAATGCGGTGAGCCAGCTTCAGCAGCTTGCGGCCCAACAGCACATCGACGAACAGGTGATCGACTATGCCGTGCGCATCGTCCGCGCGACGCGAGATCACGTTGGTCTGGCGTTGGGCAGCGGCTCGCGTGGCGCTCTGGCACTCGTGCGCGGCGGACGCGCGGTGGCGCTTCTCGGCGGCCGCCGCTACGTCACGCCCGACGACATCAAACACATCGCGCTGCCCGCCCTCCGCCACCGTGTCGCTGTAGCGCCCGATGCGCTGCTCGAGGGCCGGACGGTCGATACGTTGCTCGGTGAAATTCTCGAGACGGTTGCGGCTCCTCGGATGTGAACGTGAGATTCGCCATGAGTGTCGGGGGGTCCAGCGGCGAAGCCCGTCGGAGTGATTGATGTCATTTCGGGTCGTTCCTGGCTCGGCGGCGCTCGTAAGCCTCGCGGCGGTGTGTTTCGTCACGCTGATAGTTCTTCTTGCCGGCGTGACTGTCGCGGCAACAACGTGGGGAGCCGGATCGGCCCTGGTGGTGTTGCTCGTCGTCACACTCGGGGACTACGTCATCTCCCGGCGCGAGTGGCAACGGTGCGCTCCGGTCTTACATCGCACGTTGCCATCGGCGTTCGCGATTGGAGTGCAACGACCGGTGCACGTGACAGTCGCGCTGCAGGAGTCCGGACGCGGCGGCAGGCGATGGCATTTCGAGCTTTACGATCATGCCGATCCAACACTGGTCACCCAGGGCCTGCCCGTTCGGCTGATGGTCACTGAAGGAACCGCGGCCGAAGTCACCTACAGCGTGACGCCGACGCGGCGCGGCGAAGTCACCTTTGCGCCAGCAGATGTGCGGCTGCGTTCACGGTGGCGGATGTGCGACCTGCTCGAACGCCTCGGGCCGAGAGACGTGCGACGTGTCTACCCCGATTTCGCGCAAATCTCGCGATACGCCTGGCTCGCCGGGGATCGCCGGCTTCAGGAAATCGGCATCAAGACGTACCAACAGCGCGGTGAGGGAACCGATTTCAAACAGCTCTCGGAATATCGCGTCGGTGACTCGGTTCGACATATCGACTGGCGGGCCACGCAACGGATGGGCAAACCCATCGTCCGCGAGTTTCAGGACGAACGCGATCAATGCGTCATGATCCTGCTTGATTGCGGTCGCCACATGCGCGCCGACGACACCGGCCGAGGAGGCGCCGCACACTTCGATCAGGTGTTGAATGCGGTCATGCTGCTCGCCTATGTCGCGCTTCGGCAGGGGGATGCCGTCGGGGTCATGACCTTCGGCACACCGCCGGGCCAAGAGCGATCGTTTGCGCCATCCAAAGGCGCGCAGCGGCTGAATGCGATGATGGCGCAGCTCTACGACATTGAGCCGACGCCCACGCACGCCGACTATGTTGCCGCCGCGCAGGAGCTGCTGCGCCGTCAGCGAAAGCGCGCGCTGGTCATTATCGTTACCAATTTCAGAGGCGAGGTCAGCACCGAACTTGGCTACGCCCTCCGGCTGCTACGGTCGCGCCATCTGGTGCTGCTCGCAAGCCTGCGCGAAGTCGTGATCGGGACGCTGGCAAACCAGCCGCTGGGAACGGCCGATGCCGCCATCGATGTCGCCAGCGCGCATCTCTACGAGCAGTCGACGCGCGACGCATTCACACGTCTCGCGGCTCATGACGTCCTGATGCTCTCGACCGAACCCGACCGATTGGGCATCGAGCTGGTGAACCGCTACCACGCCCTGAAGCGTGCCGGAACGATCTAAACGGAAAAAGGGGCGGTTCGCCGGTAATACAGATAAATGGGAAGACCGAGCGCAATCAGGATCAATCCGGCGATCGATTCGACGGGACGGTTCACCAGCGTGTTGATCACCAGCCACGCGGCGACCAGAACGAAAACCAACGGGACGATCGGATATCCCAGTGTCTTGTATGGGCGCGGTGCATCGGGCATCTTCCGGCGCAACACGAATACCGACGAGGTCACGAGACCGTAGAAGATCCAGGATGCGAAGATGACGTAGTCCGACAACTGATCGAACGTGCCGGAGATCGCCAGCACGCTGGCCCAGACAGCCTGCAAGAGCAGCGCGTAAACCGGAACACGCGTCCGGTGACTGAGCAGCGCGACGCGCGAAAAGAACACGCCGTCGCGGGCCATCGCGTACGGCACACGCGCACCGGTCAACGTCGATCCATTGAGCGCGCCGAGCGCCGAAAAGATGAATGCGAGCGAGATCAACCTGCCGCCGCTCTCGCCGAAGACGGTTTGCGCGGCCTTCGTGGCCACCGGCAGCGCGTCGCGGTATCTCGTCGAGTTCGACGTGAGGACGTCGCTGAACGGCAACGCGTAAAAGTACGCCAGGTTTGCGATGCAATAGATGAGGGTGACGACGGCCATGCCGCCAATCAAGGCGATCGGAACGTTACGCCCCGGATCTTTCACCTCCCCCGCCGCCATCGGCATGTTGTTCCACCCGTCGTAGGCCCACAGCGCTGCCAGCATGGCCAGACCAAATGCCGCGGCGCCGCTACTATTAGCCGTGTCGGTGGCCGCAAGATGCGACCAGTCAGCCGTGTTCGACTTGAAGAACACACCGAGCACGACAGCGGCGATCCCACCCAGCTTGAGAACGGTCAACAGCGACTGCACCCGGCCGCCGACTACCACCGTGAGACAGTTGATCACGGCGAAGAACATAATCGCCGCCACCGCGACGAGCTGTTTCGATCCAAATTGCCAATCGATGGTCTGGCCGAGGAGTACGAACTGCGAACTGGCCCATACCGACGTGATTGGAACGATCGCCGAGAGAAAGGTCGCGAAGCCGACGCCGAGAATCGCGATCGAGCCTGTACCGCCGACAACGAACCGCATCCACCCGAACAAGAAGGCGGCAAGCTCGCCGTAGGCATGGCGTAGATACACATACTCGCCGCCCGCGTGCGGCAGCATCGCACCAAGCTCGGCGTAGGTGAGCGCGCCGCACATCGACAGTACACCGGCGGCCACCCATGCGAGGAGCACCGTCGATGCCGACCCCGTGTCCTGCGCCATGATCGCCGTCTTGATGAAGACGCCCGTGCCGATGACGGTGCCGACCACAAGAGCGGTTGTTGCCGAACCTGTGAGGCCGCGGATGAGATCCGCCTCGTCCGGTGCACGGTGGGTAGCGGTGGTGCCAGATTTCTGGACGCGGTTCGGTATCATCGGCGGGCCCTCGACCCGCCGAGATTCTATCGTTTCACGCCTCCGATGATCTCGAGTTCCCGCTGGATCCCCTTGATCTCGAGTTGACGCTCCAGCAATTCGACCTCGGCGCGCTTGACGTCGAGCTCCGTGCCCTGTCCAACCTCGAACAGGCGCCGGACTTCATCGACTCGCTGCCGGGCGATCTCCAATTCGCGCTGCGAACGAGTCCGCTGAAGCGTCAACTCGACGCGTCTCATTTCGGACGCGAGCGCGTCAGCCTTGATCTCACCCTTGAGAAACCGCTGGCGCAGTTCCAGCTTCGCTCGGAGCACTTGCATGCGGAGGCGTGCCTGCGCCAACTCGCCCTCGGGTTGGAGCCGCGCGGCGGCAGGAGCTGCTCCGACCTCTATCCGTTGCTGCGCTTGCGCGACAGCCTGTTCGGCGGTGGTGAGCCCGCTCTGCGCAGCTGCCATGTCGAGGGCGAGCCGTTCGCGCACGAAGTCGCGTTTGCCGACAAGGGGAGCATCGAGATCGTTTCGTGGCACAGACGAGGTCATCTCGATTTCCTGAATGTCCAGACGAGCCCGTGCCAGCGAGGCCTCGAGCGCGCGCACTTCCCGCTCGACGCTCAGCAGCGCTTCCCGGTCAGCTGTTCCGACTTCGAACTTCCGGCGCATATCCTCATAGGTCGCTCGCACGAGTTCGAGGCGGACGTTCAAGAGCGTGACCTCCGACCGGGCAGCCTCGACGAGCTGACTGCGTTGACGGGCATCCTGCACTCGTTCCGAGGCAATCCCCGCAATCCCACCCGTCGCGAGTGCCGCGATGATCAGAAGCGCGGCACCAAAACGGCGTCGCGAGGCGCTGACCGGCGACGTCAGCCGATCCTCGCGGCGAAGGGCCGTCTGGATCTGCCACTCCAGATGCGCCAGGAACTCCGGCGTGGGTTCGTGTGATTCGTTCAGCGGATTCATCGACTGCCTCCTGCAAACCTCATGATGGCTTCCAGCTCTCGACGAAGGCGTTGGCGGGCGCGGCGAAGACGTCCCTCGACCGCGCGTTCCGAGACGCCCATCGATTCCGCGATCTGGGACATGCGGCGATCCTCGAGATGGAATGCCTCGAGCAGTTCCGCCTGGTCGGCCGGCAACCGCGCCAAGGCGTCGGACAGAACGGCGGATGCTTCCGCTGCCGCCGCCGTCTGGCGCCCATCAACCGCAGCCACCACGTCGTCGGCCGAGTCGAGCGAAGCTGGTCGCTTCGTACGGTAGTAGCTGACCAGGATGTTCCGCGCGACCGTCGTCAACCACGCGATCGGCTGATCCGGAATGCCCTTGCGACGCCAGTCGCGGACCGCACGCAGCCACGCCTCCTGGGTAACGTCCTCGGCGAGCGTGCGATCTCCGCTGCAGTTGCGCGAGACGTAGCCGTAGAGCGGGAGAATGGTCTCCCGGTAAATGGCGACGATACGGCGTTCGATGTCGGTCGTTTCAGCCATCCGCGATCATTCTTTTCTTAATGACGCAGCAATCGCGAAAAACCCACGGGTTGAATCGCTCATCACTGATCACTCATCGTGAATCCTTGCATCCCGAATCCTTGCATCCCGAATCCCTGCATCCCGAATCCCTGCATCCCGAATCCCTGCATCCCGAATCCCTGCATCCCGAATCCCTGCATCTCTGATCTTCGAATCGTGGAATCCTCGAATCGGCGGAACGATTCGATGGGTCACCAACGTGCAGCTGGGCTTGACACTCCCCTCAGGTCGCCAAGGATAATCGTCGGTCACCTATCTCGAGTCAGGTGAACGCATCCGGCCGATCATCACGGGGGAACCATGAAGCGAATCTTGATCGTGATTGCCTGTACGGCGTTCGTTACTAGCCCGGCAGCAACACGTGACATACATCGATCGTCGCAGAGTGTCTCGAGCCAGGGCAAAAGGGGGGCGTCATCGGGCGACACGAAACCGCTGCCGCGCTTTGTCGAGAAGCGCGCGAAGGAGCGCATCGCTGCGGCGGATCTTGTCGCGCGAGGTCTTGCGACGCCTGACGCCAATGGCGTCGTCACGCTCAAAAACGGAAAGTTTGTGAATTATCGCCTGCAGGGAGTCGAGCGTCTCACGGCGGTGCTGATTGACTTCACGGATGTCCGTCACGGTCAGATTCCGAAACCCGATCGCGCGGTTGATAACAATACGTATTGGTCGGCGGACGTGTCGCCTGCTCACTACGCCGACATGTTGTTCACACCAGGTGGTGGTTCGTATGGCCGGCCGTCCATGCGCGACTTCTACCTCGAACAGTCGTCGGGCCGGTTCACCTGGACCGGTCAGGTGTCCAACTGGGTACAAGTCAACGCAACCGAGTCAGAGTTCGGCGCCAACGCGCGGCGCACCGGCGCTGGTGGCGATGATGCCAATGGAGTTGTCTACCGGATCGTGCAGGCGTCGTTGGAAGGACTGTCCGCGTCGGGGAATTACGGCGGACTCGATCTCGCCTCCGCCGACTTGATTGATCGCTACGATTGCGACGGCGACGGCAACTTCAACGAGCCCGATGGATACGTCGATCACTTCGCCCTCGTCCACGCCGGTGAAGGCGAAGAGGCTGGCGGCGGCGCACAGGGAGGCGATGCCATCTGGAGCCATCGTTGGTACGCGAACTTCAACCAGGACAGCGGTCCCGCGGGCTGCCATCTCGGTGGCTACAACCTTCCGGGCACGAACCTGTGGGTTGGTGACTACACGATCGAGCCGGAGAACGGCGGGGTCGGCGTCTTCGCACACGAGTTCGGCCACGATCTCGGGCTTCCTGATTTGTACGACACGGCAGGCCCGACGGATAACGGCACCGGGTTCTGGACGCTCATGAGTTCTGGTTCGTGGGCGTCGGATTCGCCTGACTCGATCGGTGACAAACCCGTGCACATGGGTGCGTGGGAAAAGCTCGCGCTCGGGTGGCTGGGCGATAACCTCGCACGCGTCGCGCTCGGCAACGACGTCACGCTCGATCTCGGACCCGCGGAAGGCGCGACACGAGGACAGTATCAGGCGGCCCGTGTCGATCTTCCGGAGTTCACGCGAATCACGACCGCGTTCCCGGTCGACGGCACCGATCCAAACTACTTCTACTCCGGCAAGGGAGACAATCTCGATGTCTCGATCAGCCGCTCGTTGACGACGGCTGCGGCGACGCCGATTTCCTTCCGCGCCGACTGGGATACCGAGAAAGACTGGGACTACGCGTACCTCGACGCAATGGTCGGCGGTGTGTGGCAACAGGTGCAGACGAGTGCCTCTTCGACAACCAATCCGAACGGACAGAACTTCGGGTTTGGGATCACGGGGGCGTCCGGCGGATGGCAGACGGTGACGGCAACCCTCCCGGCCGGCTCGACGGCATTCAGATTCCGCTACTGGACCGATGGGTTTGTCACGCGGCCGGGCATTGCGATCGACACCATTACCGTTGGCGGATCGACCGACAACGCGACGAGCACGACGGGCTGGACGCTGAACGGGTTCCGTCAGGTAACGAACGGGCAGTATGCGGAGACGTTCTTCCACTACTACCTCGCTGAATCACGCAGTTACGTTCGCAACGACACGAGTCTATGCGGCGCGTACAACTTCCTGAGCGGAAACTTGCTCGAGAAGCAGTGCTATGCCAACGGCATCGTGATCTGGTATCGAAACTCGTCGGTGCTCGACAACAACACGTCCGAGCATCCGGGAACCGGACAGATTCTGCCTGTTGATGCCCATCCGGCGGCGAGCTTCATGCCTGATGGACGAACACTCTGGTATGCGCGGTGGCAGACGTGGGACGCAAGCTTTGGCGTCGATCCCCATGCCGTCACGTTGAGGCAGGTGGTCAGCAAAGGACGGACATTGACGCGGACCTACGATGCGCCGGCGGAAAGCTCATTCATCGACGCGTCTCCAACCTCGTACTACGACTCCGCTGCACCGTTCAATTCGGTTCTGACCGCTGGATCGGGACTCAAGATCGACATCGTCGGCGTAAGCGCCGACCGAGGAACGTATCGGGTTCATATCTATAAATAAGGAATCACTCATCACTGATGAGTGATTGCCGCTCAGTGTCGTGAACCGAACGCACGGCGGATCCAGCGGGACCGGCCGGATGGGATCGCCGGTGCGGGCTGTTCCGCGATGTCGAGCACCCGCCGAGGGAGATGGATTTTGAGTTCCATATCCCCCGGTGGCTCGGCCCTCATCCACAGGTGACCACCGCATTCGGTAACGAGTGCCTGCAGCACCCCGAGATCCACACCGGGGCTATCGCCGGTGAACCCGGACGCCGTCGATCCATTGGCAGCAGCCGCCGCATCCGGCCGGACGACGCGACGCTGTTCGTTGACGATCAGCAGCACGTGCTCGCCGGGACGCACGTGCGGGTGCTTGGCCACGAACTCGCGATCGACCACGACAGAGTCAACGTCGATCTTCAGTCGGCCACCAAGCGGCATTCGTTCGCGGCCGTACGCGGCGACGTTGACGAGCATGCGTTCGACCGGCCGCGGCTCGACGTCGAGATTCAACGGCGCCGAGGCTTTCGGCAGGACGACGTCGATGTTTTCGCCGGCAACGCGCTTCAAGACCGGCTCGAGATCGCGCAACACTTTGTTCACGTCCACAAGGTCGGGGATCCTCTGTTGTTCCTCGGTGTATGCGGCGAGTTGACCGAGGTAGGCGGTTGCGCGCGTGACTTCGTCGATCAGCAGCTCGCCCCGATATCGAACCGTGTCGCTGTCGATCGCCGCCAACCACTGCTGCCCTTCTTCCTTCACGTGGTTGAGGAGTGCCTGGCAGGTAACAGCGACCTCGGATCCGTACCTGGCGACCGACTCCATCCGTTGCGCATTGCGCAGTCGCTCCTCGAGCTCGCGGACGTGCGTCACATCCTCCGCCACCAGATCGATGGCGTCAGCACTTGCCGGAACAGCGACGACGCGCACGATGATGCGGCGGCCGTCTTTTCGTCTCCAGGGCGTCTCCATCGACTGCGTCGACAACGACGCGAGGCAGCGATCGAGGATCCATCGGAAGTCGGTGACGGAATCAAAGACCACCTTGGCGAAATCGATCCGCTGCAGCTCGGCCGGTTCATACCCGAGCAGGCTGGCAAGGGCGCGATTCGCGTGGACGATCTCGCCGGAACGACGGCAGCGGAACCAGATGGCTGGATTCTCCTCAAACTGCCGGCGAGTCTCGGCCCGGGCGGCTTCAATCTCCTTTTGCAGCGCCGGCAGTCGTTCCACGGCGCCGCGCAGCGCATCCCCCTGCTTTTTCGCGGCGTCGAGTTCACCGCGTAAGCTCCTTACCTGACCCTCAAGTTGCGCGATGGCATCGGCGCCCCGATCCTTCGCCGCACGCATCTCCCCCAGCCGGCGCTCGGTATCGGAAAGCCGCGCCGATGCCGCCTGCTCGGACGCATGCATGCGTTCCGCCTGCTCTTTCAGCTGAATCTCCAGGTCGGCCACCATCGCTTCGAGTCTGGCGCGTTCGATCGACCGGTCCTGCGTCACCCTGGTGAGAATCTCGTCCGCCGTGGCCCGGGTGTGATCGAGCGACTGTTCGAGCGTGTCGCGTTCGGCGCGCAGTTGCGCGAGACTGCGATCCGCGGCGAGCTGTCGGCGCTCCGACTGCGCCCGCTCCTCCTCATACTCCATCGTCAAGCGCGCGATCTGGTCGCTGGCTGCAACGAGGGACGCGCGGGCATCCTCGAGCTGACCGGTGAGATCTTTGATCCGGTCTGCCGCAGCGAGCCCGATCCGTTCCCACTCAGCATGTTCGCGCGCCGTGCGTTCGTCGAACTGCGTCCGCTCGTCGCGCGCGCGCGCCTCTGCCGCCGCCAACGCCTCGGTCAACTCTCGCCTGGCTCGATCGGCCGACGCACGAGTCTCGTTCAACTCCCGGTCGAGTGCTTCGCGCCGAGCCATTTCACGACTCAGCTCCGCCTTGAACTGCGCATGTCGGTCGGCTGTGTCGGCTGCGGTCGCCTGACGTTCGGCCGTCGCCTGTTGCACCACGCGGTTGAGTGCCGCGATGGCTTCGGCTCTCTTGCTTTCCGCGACTTTTATCGCGGTATCCGCCTGCGCCAGCCGGGCGCTGGCTCGCTGCTCGCTGTCGGCAAGGCGCGCGGCAGCAGCAGCGATCTCGGAGGTGTGACGATCGACCGCCGCGTCAAAGGCAGATCGGATCTGTCTCAGTTCGTTACTCAGCGATCCCCGGGTAGCTGTCTCCTCTGCCAGTCGAACTTCGAATGCCGCCTGCTGCGCCGCCTGCCGTGCAAGCGCAGCCTCATGCTGTTTCATCGACTCGTCACCAACGCGTTCGAGCTGCGCCGAGACCTGCGCAAGTCGATCCTCGAGTCCATTGGCGACAGCCGCCGCATCGGTCAACCATGTCTCGCTTTGGCGTTGCTGGTCCTGCAGTGACGCCAGGGCGTGCGCGATCTCCGACGCGTGCTCCTGCTGCGCCCGCTCGCGCAACGTTTCCGACTCGCGTAGCCTCGTCTCGAGCACGGTACTCGCGGCGACCGCGTCAGCGACCCGCTGTTCGGCGGCCTCCTGCGCCTCGGCAAATTGCGCGGCGGCATCGGCCAGGAGCGCCCCATACCCTTCGCGATCGCGCCGGCGCTCCGCCTCCGACTCGAGCAGTTGCTGTTCGACGCGCCGAGTGTCGGCCACCGCCTCAGCAAGTCGCGCCTCCGCCTGTGCGCGCGTGTCCGCGAGCTGGCGCGCCGCGTCGGCAATCTCTGACGCGTGCTGTGCGCTCGCCTCCGCGAGTGTCTTTTCCACCGACTCCAAACGCATCTGGACCGCGGCGCGTGATGCGTCTGCGGCAATCACGTGCGCATCGTATTCGGCCTGCAGATTGGTGAATGCGACCGCTGCCGTCGCCGCATCCGAGACACGCCGATCGTCGGCCTCCTGCAAGGCGCGTTTCAGCGATGCGACATCTTCCTTGAGTGCCTCAATCGTGGCGTGCTGTCTCGAGAGTTCAGCGTGGAATTCGGCCTGACGTTCGTTGAGTCTCTGCTGACCGGACTGATGCGCCGCAACGACACGCTGCTCGGCACATTGGAGGGCTGCGTCAGCATCGACCAGGCGCCGCTCGAGCCGTTCACGGTCTGCCTTGCCGGTGCGCACGTCGAGGACCAGGGCCGCCTCGCGCTCGGCCGCGGCGGATGCTTGGGCCGCCCGGTCATCGCGGGCCTGATTGGCGAGGCGATCCGCCTCACGCAAATCTTCAGTCGCGTGCGCGAGCTGGGTTTCGAGACTGAGCCGCCTTGCGCTCTCCTCGCGGAGCGCCGTCTCTATTTCTATTTGCCGGCGGGACGCGGTGGCCGCGATGTGCTCCGCTCGCGCGGTCCGTTCCTCGACAAGACTCAGGATGGCGCTTTGATCCCTGACCTGCTGTTCCAGCACCCGTGCAATGGCGCTGGCTTCTGCGAATTTTGCGACGAAATCGGATTCGCGCTGGGCCTGTTCCGTCGCCGCCGCGACTGCGTCAGCCAGGCGACCCTGACGCGCGTGCTTGACCGCTTCGACCGCGTCACGCACCCTTTGCTCCGCCGCTTCGCGGCGCTGATCGGCGTCGGCCAGTCGTCGGCGCAACTCCTCCAACTCGCGATCGGCGGTCCGTTCAATCGCGCGCGCCCTGATGGCGACAGCATGACCGATTAGTCGGTGCACTCTGAAATACACCGCTCGGAATGACGCTCGATTCTTGACGACGTAGTCGCTGGCGCCGAGTCTCAGGGCGTGTGCCGCCAGTGCCTCATCCCAGTCAGCGACGACAATCGTGGGTACCTGAACGCGTAACGCGCGAAGGTGCTCGAGGATGGCAAGCG
>Ga0310892_10000034_pt1 | contig 26833 bp, 26 predicted proteins | sample C0D1metaG_FD_203747 | JGI IMG/M metagenome (GOLD analysis project Ga0310892, IMG submission 203747) | Lab incubated soil microbial communities from West Virginia University Organic Research Farm, Morgantown, WV, United States - C8D2 | ecosystem: Environmental > Terrestrial > Soil > Agricultural...
CCGCACATGTCCGCTTTCAGGGGTAAAGCGGACATGACCTTTGGGCGAATCCGCTTCCCCATAAGCCAAGGGCAACGTTTGTGGTAACTTGTCAGCATGCAGCAGCGTGGCCGCAAATCCGCCGCCTCGGCCTCGCCTTAGATCGAATTTACCCTTCACTTAGTCTAACGATATCACTCTCCCTCTTCTTTGCAGTGCTCTGGTTGGGATGGGTTGTCGCAGTGCGCGTAACCGAACCCAGGCATGCAGAAAGCAAAAAACACACGGGCTAATCTCTCCTTATGGGCCAATCGCGGACAGAACAAGCGACCGCGCCGAGGGATACCAGTCCAAGTGCGACACCGTTTTATTAGTAGCGCTTATAATGTTTGTTGAAGAAGCCCATCGCTATCCCGGTAATTATCGTTAGCAGCGGCCTTTGGTAAGCTTAGATCTTTGCGAGCGCGGGTACGACCGTTCGATCTTGCCGCCTTGTAGGCCCTCCTGCCAGAATTTGGACCACGCCAGCGGTAAATCCAATCAACGTGCCGATCTGCCAGGCCGGTTCATAAGAGCCGGAAAGATCGAAGATCAAGCCGCCACCCCAGGCTCCCAACGACGAGCCAACCTGATGCACAACGAAGGATACACCGAGCAGGGTCGCCAAATAGCGGGTGCCGAAAATCTCGGCAACCATACCGCCAATAAGTGGTGCCAGGCCGGGCCACCAAAGCAGACCCATCCCGGCAGCGAACAGCAGCGTGGTCGTCGGCGTGGGCGGCAGCGCAAAATAAGCAACGAATATGATAGCCCGCAGAATATACATAAGCCCCAGCAGGACGTGTTTGGGATATCGCGCCCCAAGCCAGCCGGTCACCAATGAACCGACGGCGCTCGTGCCACCGATAACCGCGAGCGCTTCCGCGCTCAGCATTGGGTCCTGGCCGCAGAACGCTAGATAGTTCGGCAAGTGCGTCGTAAGGAAAATGAGATTAAGACCGCAAACAAAATACGCTCCGGACATCACGAGAAACTGCCGATTGCGGATTGCCTGGCCAAGCACCTCGGCCATCGAACTGGTTGTGGCGCTGCGCGCCGGCATCCTGTCAGCGCCGCCGGCCCAAAAAGCCGCGGGCAACATCACCAGCGCCATGGCAAGAAAAAGCAGCACGGCAATCTGCCATCGCTCATGTGCCAACAGAGCCTGCGTGGCGAGCGGCACGATGACGGTGCCAACTGACCCGGCCGCTGAGACCAGGCCGAGCGTCATGCTGCGTCGCTCCTCTGAAACGGCGCGCACACATGCGGCTATTCCCAGTGACGTTGCCGTGCACGACAGTGCCACGCCGATCAGGCTGCCTGAGATGATCAGTGCGAACAGCCCCTGGGCTACGGCCATGATTGCCAGGCCAAGGATGTAGATCGCCGCGCCCACTATCATCGTGATGCGCAGCCCATAGCGATCGGCGGTCGCGCCAACGAATGCTTGCGAGAGACCCCAGACAATATTCTGGATCGCGAGAGTTAGCGTGAAATCAGCCGCCGTCAGTGCAAGATCCCGCGTAACGGGCGTCACAAAGAGCCCGAAGCTCTGGCGGATCCCCATTCCGAGCGTGAACAACAAGGCGACTCCAACGACAATGAGCCGCGCTTGGCTACTCACTTGGACCAACTTTTGTGACATTTCGGAGCCGATCCCCCACGGTGCTGTAAGCTAGCAGCGACTCCTTGACGTGAGATGCCAGCAAATGCGCATGATTGCTAGGCTCAGGTCGCGGACCTCATTGCTCGCCAGCTGATGATCGCTTTGGTTCAGAAGCAGTTGCAGGCAACGCATGTCCGCTTTGGGTCAAAAGCCGACATGTGCGGCGCAAAAAGGTATGTCCGCTTTGCACCCGAAAGCGACCGTGAAAGCAGACATCCGCAAAACAGGGAAGAGCGCGTGGCGGACCCCAGCTGCGACGATTATCACGCGACTGGGGTCCGTTTATTTCTCTGTCCGGGAAACGCTCACCGCTTAGCAGCAATGGCGTCCTCAGCCTGCCAAGGTGTCGTGTCTACTAAGAACAGGTCTTCTTTGCCTGCGGCTCTAGCAACGGAACGCGCTTCCCCGGCCTGGCTTCTTTGCTTGGCCCGGAGGGCAGAAGCCATATGCATTGGCACCGTGCCTGCTCGCTTTAGATGACCGATGAGCCATACCGCTCGTGCTCGCATGAGGCGGTGGGTCGTATGTCACGCCAACTCTGTTCTTTGAGGCCGCGTGTGTTGCTGAAAACGTCGAACTCAGCACGAGAGCAGCACCTGCTGCCAGTGAAAGGCTCAAGATCCGCATTGCGCCACCTCCGATTTGTCTCGGACATTGTTTGCAAACAACGCCGATCGTCAGAGGCAGTTCCTTACCTTCACTTTGGGTCATCTCGCAGTGCAATCGCCATATCCGCTTTACCCCCGAAAAGCGGACATGTGCGGTGCAATGAGCAATGCCTGCTTTGGGCCAAAAGCGGACATCGCGCCGCCTCATTCGATCACTTTGTCGGCGCGAGTGAGTAGTTGTTTAGGAACGGTGAGCCCCATTGCATTCGCGGTCTTGGCGTTGATTACCAGTTCAAAGCTGGTCGGCTGCATCACTGGCAAATCGGCAACAAACCGAACCGAACGATTCGTTCGAGGATCCGATAGTTGGGATCTTGGGTGGAACACGCCATTAAGCGGCACAGAGTTCCAGGAACCTTAAAACCCTGTAACAAACAGAACGCCCTCGTTCCGCAGACGTTGACCCTCTGCGTAGAAAAGGAGGCAATTATGAAACGCATTTTCTTCGCAGTGGCGGCACTCGCGATTGCGGGTGCGTCAGCGCTAACACCAGCAAACGCCCAGGGCGTGGGCGTGCAGGTTGGCCCCGTTGGCGTCGGTGTGGGTGTCGGCCCGTATTGGGACGATGGTTACCATCATCGATATTGGCATGGCCGTGATTACGCGTACGCGAGAGATTGCCGCGTGATTCGTGAGCGCATTGAGACGCCAAGCGGCCGAATGATCGTCCAAACGCGTCGCATCTGCGACTAACTATAACCTCCGATTGCTAAACTAACCGGGCGCTTCGGCGCCCGGTTTTTATGGCTGATGCTGCACAGCAGCACGCATCAGCTATTAAAAATTTATATGCCGAACTAACCGGCCAAGAATATGCTGCCTAATAAAAATAACTAAACACGGGGGAGGTCGCCATGCCGCAACCACGCCGTCTCAATTTGAGACCGCCGCCTATTGGACAGCGCCGATGTCCGACCTGCGGACTGCCAATGTTGCTTGCGTACATTCAACCAGCGGACAAGGACGGTTACGACGAGCGAATTTTTGAATGCACGAAATGCGCTTACGCGGAAACCGAGGTCGTGCAATTTAGATAGTTCCTCGCCCAGTTGGGCCGACCCCGACGACGGCACGCAGGCCGCCAAGCTATCACGCAAAATGCTGGCCGCTGGTGTGTCGCGCTTTCATCCAATGTCTTTTAACCCAAAGCGAACGCTCCCGTGGAAGCTCACTCAGCGAGTCTCGACAAAGCGGCGTTCGAACTCCCATATTTCCGGGAAGCCGACGAGATCATGTAGTTCGTTCATAGTAATACTCGAAATTGCCGCGCCTTGGGTGGTACCGTGCGCGCGGATGTGATCGTAAGCGACCTTAAGCGCTGAGCAGGCGGCAGTCATTCCAGCAGTCGGATAAATCGCTAGCGAAAAGCCCATCGCCTGGAGCCGTTCGACCGAGATCTCAGGTGACTTGCCGGTCGGCACCATATTGGCAAGAAGCCAGGCGTCGATCTCGCCGCCCACGCGTTGGAACTCTTCCTCAGATTCCGGTGCTTCGACAAAGATTATGTCAGCGCCCGCCTTTGCGTAGGCTTTACCACGGCGGATCGCCTCATCGAGGCCCAATCCACTGCGAGCGTCTGTGCGCGCGATGATTAAAGTATCTTGCCGGGTCCGAGCATCGAGCGCTACTTCAATCTTTCGCAGCATGTCATCCATCGGTACCACGCGCCGCCCTGGTGTATGTCCGCACTTCTTCGGCATCTCCTGATCCTCAATTTGAATAGCCTGCACGCCCGCTGCCTCATAGCCGCGCACTGTATGTCGCACATTGATGAGTCCGCCGAAGCCCGTGTCGGCATCGGCGATAAGTGGGGTCACGATGCCTTCGGTTATGGTGCGCGCGCGGCTCACCATGTCGGTGTACGTTGCGATGCCCGCGTCCGGTAGACCAAGATACGAAGCTGAGATTCCGTAACCGGTCATATAGAGTGCATGAAAGCCCATTCGGTCCGCGATGCGGGCGGACAGCATCTCGAATACTCCGGGCGCGACTACGAATTCGTCGCGCTTCAGCACGTCGATTAGCCGCATCGTACCTGTCATCACCCGTCCCTCATCGTTGGAGGCGCATTGCTCAATGTTGTTCATTCAGGCTGCGATCAAGCCGCAGGAGCGCCCAACTCACTGCGGTGGCTATGGTCCCCAAAAGAAGCGCCAGGGCCATGATCGTACCGATGTCGTTTGTCTCCATAGCCTGCACTAACATGTAGCCGATGCCGCGCTGTGAGGCGAACATCTCGCCGATCAGCGTCCCGAGCAAAGTGAGTGCGAAACCGATGCGGAACCCCGCGATAATTTCTGGAAGCGCTGCCGGCACGAGCACGTAAGTCGCGATCTGTAAGGGCGTGAGACGCATGGCGCGCGCCGCACGCACATGCACGCTACGGATATTGCGCACGGCGTTCATCGCAAACAGCGCTACGGGAATAATGCCATGGATCGCGCCAAAGGCGATCTTGGCCGAGACGCCGAGACCGAACAACAGGAGGATTACCGGATAGAGCGTAACCTTTGGTATCGAGTAGAACGCGACCAAAAGTGGCTCAGCTACTTCGCCGGCCAGGCGTCTGGACCCGAGAATAAGTCCGGCAGCCAGTCCGCCCAGGAGCGAAATGATGAGGGCTGCCGCGAAGGCGCGTCCGGTTTCGTAAGCATGACCCGCGAAGTCGGAAGCGGTCATGATTGAAGCGAGCTTACGGACCGTAGCGACGGGAGACGTGATGACTTCCGGCCCGGCAAGCCAGGTGAGTGCCTGCCAAACGAGTAGCACGGCCAGGAGGAGTAGCAGACGGTCGAGTCCGACCGAGCTCGGCAGGCGCGGGCGAATGCGGGCAGGTTTACCAAGCGTGACGCTCATCAGGTTAGCCCACGGCGCCGATAGAACCGCCGTTCCCAGGCGAACAGCACCATGTTTAAGGCACTGACAAAACCAATCAGGAGCAGCATCAGCCCGTACATGTTGGGGTTATCAAAATTATTGTAGGCGAAGGCGATCTGATGACCGACCCCAGCTCCCGACAGCACAAACTCGCCGGCAATCACGCCTATGAAGGAATAAGCGATCACGAGCTTGGCGCCTGTTAAAAGATAAGGCGCACAAGCGGGCATCGTGATTCCCACAAGCGTTGCGGGCTCCGACAGGCGGAGGGCCTTCGCCGTGCGGCGCAACACGGGCGGCACACGTTCAAAGCCCGTCAGCGTGTTAATCGCCATCGCGATAACGGCGAACACGAACCCGATGGCGACAAGGGGCAGGCGGTTCAGCCCGAACAACACAATGAAGAGTGGGTAGAAGACGAAGGTAGGAACGGCGTAGTAGCTAGCGAGCAGGGGGTCGAGCGCACGGCGCAGCCGCGGCAGACGGAACAGGACGTAACCGAGGCCGAATCCGCCGACGATCGCCAGCACAACTGCAAGTCCGACACTTCCAAGTGTAAGCAGAATGTCCTGCGTATATCGGCCGGACACGAGGAGGTTCCAGGCGCCCGCCGCCATGGCGCTCGGTGGAATGATGGTGATGGCGTCGATTACGCCGGCCCGACAGGCGACTTCCAATGCGAAAATCGCGGCTGCCACGACTAGCAGGCGGATGAATCCCGCTCGGCTCATGACGCAATCACCCTTCCGCGATGCATCCCCGTCAATTCCAGTGCCTTGAGGGACTCACCGCGGAGTCGCGCCCAAAGGCGACCCGTGACCTCGCCAAACTCGGGCCGGCTCACGATTGTGCTATCGCGATCGCGGGGCCAGCACGTCTCGACGATCTCGATCAACTGTCCCGGCCTCGCCGACATCACGCCGACCCGGTCCGAAAGCATGGCGGCCTCGTCGAGAGCGTGTGTGATAAGAAAAATGGTAGCCCCGGTTTGTCGCCAAATGCGCAGCAATTCGTCACCCATCAGCAAACGCGTTTGCTGATCGAGGGCGCCGAAAGGCTCATCTAGCAGAAGGAGGCGCGGACGCGTAACAAGCGTGCGAGCGATGCACAGGCGTTGGCGCATACCGCCAGAGAGTTGCGCCGGATACGCGGAGGAAAAATCCGCAAGCCCCATAAATGACAGCGTGTGGTCAACGCGTTCGCGTACTACTGACTCCGACACGGCGGCACGCCGCAACGCGAACGCGGCGTTGTCCCACACGGTGAGCCAGGGAAAACTTGCGTCTTCCTGGAAAACTACTCCTGTGCCCTCCGGGACCTGGCCTGTCACGGAACGTCCCTCGAAAGTGACGGTGCCAGCACTCGCTGGCGCAAGCCCCGCAAGCACATCAAGAAGAGTGGATTTCCCGCAGCCGGAGGGCCCTACGACCGAGAAAAATTCGCCAAGGCGCAGATCGAGGTCCACCGGCCCTAAGGCATGCACGGCTGGATGGTCCTCCACCGCCGGATAGACCCTGGTTACGCCGCGCATCGACGCGTGCAGGTCCTTCGCGGCCAAGCTCATGCGAGGGCTCAGTGAGCCTTAGTGCGTAAGTCCGGCGGCAGGTAGCTCTCATCGACCACTTTAGACCAGTCAAAAGGACCCGGCTCGATCGCATTGACCAGGTGCAGGCCCTTCAGCATGGCGTCCATACCTTCGCGGTCGAAACCGCCCGTGCTCCAGTACTCGCCCTTGACCGAGAGAACGTGGTCGAGGGCGGTCTTGGCTTGCTCAACAGAGATCTTATACTCGCGCGCGAAGATCGGTGCCGTCTCGTCCGGATGCTGACGGATAAATTCGACGCCCTTGCGTCGTGCGGCGATGATAGCTTTGATTTTATCCGGGTTCTTCTTCAGGTAATCGGTCTTTACGATGCCGACGGTCTGAGTGATGTGCGGCGCCCAGTCGGCAGAATTAAACACCGGGCGGAAATTGTCCTTCTCTTTGCTCCACACGGGCTCGGTGACGTAAATCATATCGACCCCACCCTCACGCAGCGCTGTGATGCCGGCGCCAATTGAGCCAACCGAGCGGCGCTCCACTTGGTTCGTGAGACCGTTGTCATTTAGCATCATCGTGGTGACCATGTCGGTTACCGATTTAGGGCTCGAGTAGCCGAGTTTTTTACCCTTCAGATCTTGAACAGTCTTGATACGTTCGTCGTCTTTGCGCGTGATCCAGACTTGGTCGGCGACGCTGTTAACTCCGCCATGCACTATTGTGATGTCGAGCCCCTGCTTGATTGCGGCAATTGCAGCCGGCAGCGCTACCTCACCGTATGGAATTTCGGAGGCCATGGCATTGCGAATTGTGGTGCCGCCGCCCGCAGAGGTGATGAAGCCGGTGACATCAAGCCCGCCCTCCTTGAAGTAGCCTTTCTCTTTAGCGATCGCGAAGGGAACCCCGTACATCCCGGTACCGAAGTGTGTGACCGTTAGGTCGAGGGCGAGGGCGGGCATTGCGACTGCCGCAAACACGGCGGCGATCATTAGCCCGATTGTGGTTCTGGTGTTCATTGGCGTCTCCCTTAAAATTTGCGCCAGTCGTAGCCGGGGCGTTGTTGGCCTGGGTAGGGCGGCTCCAGCTAACAACATCAGCGAGGGCGCGCCAAGGTGTAGGAAGGGCATCTGCCTCTGGTTGACCGCTTCCCAGCGGGTCCCTAGGAATCTTGACGTGCTCTGTAAATGTAGGCCTCCGGAGGTCTTTGGCGATGCTATCCTCACCACGAGTGTCGTCGCAGGCCGAGATCCGACAAGAGTTTCGCATGCGGGTCGAACGCCGCGACGCTCTGTTGCTGCCCGGCGCCGCGAATGCGCTCACGGCCCGCATCATCGAAGACTTGGGCTTCGAAGCCGTCTACCTGACCGGCGCCGGACTCGCGAATACCCATCTGGGCATGCCGGATTTGGGTTTGGTATCGGTCACCGAACTTGCCGAGACTGCGGCTCGGATTTCCGACGTGTGCCGGCTTCCCCTTGTTGTCGACATCGATACGGGATTTGGCAGCGCCCTCAATGTGTATCGAACGGTGCGGCTACTCGAACGGGCCGGCGCCGCCGCCTTGCAGATTGAAGACCAGATCTTCCCGAAAAAATGCGGCCATTTTGCTGACAAGAGCGTCGTCCCTTTGCCCGAGATGGTGAATAAGATCAAAGCCGCGCTTGATGCGCGTGGCGATGCGAACACACTCGTTGTCGCGCGCACCGACGCACGGGCGGTCGAGGGTATCGAGCAGGCGATTGAACGTGCCCATGCCATGACGGAAGCAGGGGCTGACGTGATTTTTATAGAAGCTCCAGAAAGCATGGAGGAACTGCACGCGATCGCGAAATTGCCAGCACCGCAGGTTGTGAACATTGTGATCGGTGGAAAAACGCCAATGCCCTCGATCGAGGAATTGCGGGGGCTTGGATTTGCGATCGTGCTCTATGCGAATGCTGCGCTGCAGGCGACGATACTAGCCGTCCAAGACGTGCTTGGGCACCTAAGGCGCACCGGTTCTTTGGCCGAAATCGAGGACAGGCTGGTGAGCTTTTCGGAGCGGCAGCGCATCGTGGACAAGGATGCGTTCGACGCGCTAGAGGCTCTCTATGCGACGCGCCAGCCAATGCGGTAGTTTGGGAGCGCTGAAGGTGGTCCAACGGCAGTTTTACAGTTCAGGAAATTGTCTTTAGCGCTCTTATGCGCCGTTAGAAAAGTTTGACAGTTTAAGCCACTGATTTTGCTTGTTAGTGGTACAACTCTCGGGACCGCCAAAAATCAATTGTGATTTTGATTTTGCTGCATTTTTCGTTGAAATTGTCCCAGCGTTAAAAGTGGACTCGCACCCCATGTGTTGGCGATGGTTAGGCGGTGCCTGCGGTGTTTTTAAATGTCTGCTTTGCTCCAAACGCGGACATTTGCAGTGCAAAAGGGCGTGTCCGCTTTACCCCCAATAGCAGACATGCGCGGTGCACTAGCCGATGTCTGCTTTGGGCCATGAGCGGACATCGGTCGCGCTATTCGATCACCTCATCGGCAGCGTTGAGTAGGCCCTGTGGAACAGTAATGCCAAGCGATTTGGCCGTTTTTACATTGATAACAAATTCAAATTTGGCCAGCCGTTCAACTGGCAAGTCGCGCGGTTTTGCACCCTTGAGGATACGGCCAATGTAGAGTCCGGCATGACGGTAGGCCTCCGTTACACTGTTGCCATAGCTCATCAGGCCGCCAGCGGCGACAAACTCGCGATACATCGCCACCACTGGATACGAGACCGCGAGGCTGACTATGTGTGCGCGCCTGCTAAATAAAAATGGATCGCTGGCTACAACTAAGCCTCCAATTTGTTCCTGAGCGAAGGTCGTGAATGCTGCATCAATCTCTCGCTCGGTACTGGCATTCAGAGTCACGAGCTTAAAAGTAAATCGACGAGCAGCCTCTTCGGCATCGGCTCGCTGCGATGATTCCTCTGGATCATTTGGGTTAGTCAAAAATCCAAACGTCGAAGCGCGGGGAACGACATCATGCAAAAACGCGAGGCATTTGCCTGCCAGATCACCACCGAACCAGGCGATACCCGTAATATTCCCCTCCGGTCGGTTTAGGCTTGCGACGATTCCGGCTTGTACTGGATCAGCAGCGTAGGTGAAAACGATTGGAATGGTTTTTGTCGCTGCCTTAGCTGCAAGTGCGGAAGGCCCTCCACCCGCTGATACGATGGCGGCGACGCGAAGGTTTTCAACCAGCTCCTTCGCCAATCCCGGCAATCGATCCTTTTGCCCCTCGGCCCAGCGGAATGCGATATGAACGTTACGGCCCTCGCTATAGCCCACCTCTGACAAACCTTGATGGAAGGCTGATACCGAACCGGCAGATTCATTCGCTGATCTAAAGCTTAGAAAGCCAATCACCGGCACCGCCGGTTGCTGTGCGCGTGCGGTGTGTGGCCACGCGAATGCCGCCCCGCCAAAAATTTTAATGAACTCGCGCCGTCTCACTCTCTTCCCCCCGAGCCAAACCGGTGCATCGTACCGGCTCAGCCTAGGACATCGGAAGGGCTATGTCCGCTTTGGGTCATAAACAGACGTATGCGCCGCAATAAGCGATGTCCGCTTTACCCCAATAGCGACTGCGAAAGCGGCTTCTCGCTGTCCAAAATCCTTTAGATCAATATGGAGCTGTGAGCGCAGGTGTATTTTGGGCCCATGCCTGTGGCTCGGCCGTCTTTTTCCGCGCGACGTATCGGCGGCCCTCACCGCAGGCCGGCGTTGTGTCGACCTGCACATGCCCGTAGTCGGAATTGCACCAGCGCCCACCTTCAAACAAACCATGCGAGGCCGCGATCTGACCCAGCTCGGCGCGCCCCGGCAATTTACAGCGCGGATCGACCACCCCGCGCCGCAGCTGGCAGACGTCGAGTGCCTTGCCACACGGGTGCTCGCTGGATCGCGAACAACTGCCGGGCCGGATTCCGCCCATGAACAGCACGCGTACGCCGTGATTGTTTTCCAGATCGTCGATGTAGGCCTGGAAGCGCGCTGCATAACGAATACCCACGCGTGCGCGTATGCCTGTCTTGGATGAAATGACAAAACCGGCCGCGTTGCCGTTGGCGTCGGACCGACGGTTCTCGTGAGCAGCGATCGGCGGCTGCGGAATTAGCGTGATGGCGTTACAGCCACCGCTATCGCCTTCACCGCAATCCATGGCCGGCGATAAAAAATGCATTTGCCCGACATCGGCGGAAAGCATGATGAGTGCAACCAGCCCGACAAGTGAGGCGAACGTCCCTGTTTTCAATCGGGCAATCCTCATGGGCGCGTTTCGCCACCAAGCTGTCTCGTCCCTGCAGGCACGCGCAGCCCATCGATGTTTTCGATGCATTCTCTGTAGATCCACCGATCATCGTCGCGGCGACGCAGGACCGTGCCCCACACCAGGCGGTCCGTGATCGAGCGTCTCGGAATAAGCACCCGCCAGAGATGCCAGACCTCCTCGTAGGGAGGTCTTCGGGTTGCGGCTCGCACTCGAAAAAGGTGAAGCGGGCTTGCGATCGTGCGCGGCATAGCGGTCCTCGGGGCCGCAGCTTATTCACGGCGCGATCTTGCTCAATTGGATGCCGCGTTTACCGTGAGCAATAAACGTTAATGCGCCCGAGGGCGGATGTGCAGTGCAACTAGCGACGTCCGCTTTGGGTCATTAGCGACATTTGCGCTGCAAAAAGCGATGTGCGGCGCAAAAAGGTACGTCCACTTTGCACCCGAAAGCGACCGTGAAAGCAGACATCCGCAAAAGGTCATGTCTGCTTTACCCCCAAAAGCGGACGTGTGCAGCGCACTCCTCGATGTCGGCTAAGGGCCAAAAGCGGACATTGCAGGTGTCGGCAAGAACGGGGGTACTTCACACCTTTAGGGTGAGTTCGCAGACAAGACCGTCTGCGCGCCAGTCAAAATGCGTTTTTCCGGACCGCTGGGCGATCATTTGTTCAATAATTCGCCCGCCAAATCCCTTGTGTGTCGGTTCTCGCACTTTCGGTCCGCTCGACTCCGTCCAACGCAAGTGTAATTGCCCGTCCGCGTCATGCCATTTCACTTCGACTTGGCCGTCGGGCACGGCCAATGCACCGTACTTAGCGGCATTGGTCGCCAACTCGTGCAAGGATATAGCAATGGCCTGAGCAACGTCAGGCTCTAACAACACTGGCGGACCGTTTATGCTTACGCGCCGCTGGTTCTTCTCAGAAAAGGGAGCGAGCTCATGTGTCGCTATCGTCGATAGGTCGGCACCAATCCAACGCGTCTCGACAAACAATGAGTGGACATTCGCAAGCGACTGAATGCGTCCCTCAATTGCCTGTTTTAGGCCGTCGGTTGTTTCGGAATGAGAAAGCCTCACAGTTGCTTGCACGGTCGCGAGCAGGTTCTTACTTCGGTGCTCTGCTTCCCGAGCCAACGTCGCGATTTGCTCTTGGCTTCGCTTCTGCTCAGTCATATCCCTCGCGATCTTCGAAGCTCCAATAATCTGGCCTTCCGCATTTTTGATGGGAGAAACGGTCAGCGAAACAACAATTAAGCTGCCATCTTTGCGCTGCCTAGTTGTCTCGTAATGATCGATGCGGTCCCCGCGTCTTATGCGCGTTAGAATTTCACGCTCTTCGCTGTGCCGATCTGCCGGGATCAAAATCGTAATGGGCTGACCAATCGCTTCTTCGGCAGTGTAGCCGAAAATCCGCTCAGCCCCTTTATTCCAGTTTGCGATAATTCCGTTGAGGTTTTTGCTTACAATCGCATCGTCACTCGACTCGACGATAGACGCCAGCGAACGCAGCCGTTGCTCGGCGGATTTATTTTCAGTCAGATTGCGCGTCACAGTTCCGTACGCGGTGACTGCACCGGTTGAATCACGAACTGGAAAGATGTTGTACAAAACCGGTATGAGTTGTCCGGTCTGAAAATTTCGAAATGTCAATTCACCTTCCCAAAAACCATTATCGCGAACGGCCGGTAAAACCTCGTCTAGAATTTTACGGTGGTCGTCTGCTGAGAAATAATCAATGATCCGGGTTGAACGCACCGCTTCTAAGTCTCGCAGTCCGACCAGCTCACGACCAGCATCGTTGACGAATAATGCGTTGCCCTCGAGATCGGCTACGCCAATAAATTCACGGGACGCCGTCACAAGTGACGCAAGCATGCGGACAAGACTATCTTCGGCATCAAATCGACCGATTTTTCGAGCGATCTTCGAAAGTTCTTCAAGCACAACGACAACTCGCATTCTAAGCGAAGGCAACCATAGGCTTTCCTGAAAGTATCCGATAGGTAGACCAATCACCCGCGATGTCCGCTTTGGGTCAGAAGCAGACATTTGCGCCGCAATAAGCGATGTCCGCTTTACCCCCGACAGCGACCGCAAAAGCGGACATCTGCCCCGGGGCATGTCTCCTTTACCCCAAATAGCGGACATGCGCGGTGCAACAGCTCATGTCGACTTTGGGCCCATAGCGGACTTAAGTGACCTGCTATTTTGCAAGTACGCGATCCAGAGAGAAACGGCCCGCACCGGTGACTAAGATCGCCAAGGCGCCACCCATAATCGAGATATTCTTCAAAAAATTATTGTATTGGCCGAACTGCTGCGGCCCAGCGGGGAATTCCCAATAACGATGTGCGATTGCAGTGGCGATCAGCACAAATACGAATACCAGAATTGCGCCATACCTTGTGCCGATACCGAGTATCAGGCTGATCGATATTAAGAGTTCGAGCAAAAGCGCCGTCCAAGTCCACAGCGCTGGCGAATACAGTTTTTGTGACGTGAAATAAGCCAACGATCCAGCGAAGTTAGTCATTGCACCATAGGCGACCCCGACAAACACCCAGGCCAGCATGATGCGCCCGATCAGAATTAAGACGTCAGCGTATTTGTTAGCGAGCCCGTCGGCTCCTGACAGCATTGGATGAGAAGTCGATTGCATAGTCCCCCCTTCGCGGCTCTGGCGCTTCGTGTGCACTTAGCGAAACGCTTGAACGGATTGAGCCTCACGTTAGCACTGTGTTGGAGTCAGGTGAATGTCGTCGGCGACGTCCGCTTCGGGTCAGAAGCAGACATGTGCGCTGCAAAATGCCAAGTCCGCTTTACCCCCGAAAGCGACCACAAAAGCAGACATGCCGCGAGCAGCGATCCTGCGGGCGATGAACAAACCGCGAAGCGGCACTAGGACAGAAACGACAATCGTCCGAACGTTAGTGCAACCGCGCCGACGCTCTTTGCTTCCGGCGACGGGCGAGTAATCCGATTACACCAATGCCGCACGCAAAGAGCGGGAGTGCGGCGGGAAGTGGCGTCGCAGTGCCGACAGTGAATGACGTTGTGGCGCTCTCCGGGAAAAATTGGTTGGTGATGAACCCGCTGATGATTACTGAGTATAGATCGAACGACCCAACAATCTGATCAATAAAGAAATGACCCGTGTTGCCCACGGGACCCACAGTTCCGACTGAAACGGCCAGTCCACCACTCAAGGACGTGAAACTTACCTGGCTCACCAACGAGTTTCCGGAATTGAAAAGGTTCAGACGGAAACCTTCACCTGCGTCCAACACGTCCGGGCCGGTGTTGCTTCCAAAATCTGTAAAATTCAGCTGGACGCCCGCCGTCGCGTAGGTGGCGGGTGGCAGCGCTCCCAAACTGATGGTTAGGGTGTCAGCCGAAGTTATGTGGGTGACTGCCAGCCCCGGAGTTACCGCACTCCCTAGGCTCACGATCAGGCAAGGAATGAAAATAAACGCGTGACGAAATTTCATGACTGCCCCCAAGGCACAACGCCACAGGACAATAATGGCGCAACCCCCGCTTGGGTCAATTGTCTTTTTACATGTCGTGTTGCAGGCACGGGAATTCAAAGAGTTAGCGCCCTTCCCACGGGCGCGGTGACCGTTGTGTGACAGTCAGGCGTCCCGCTATGCGTAGGCATGTCCGCTCTGGGTCAGAAGCGGACATATGCGCCGCAACAAGTCATGTCCGCTTAGCCCCCAAGAGCGACCGCGAAAGCGGGCTCCCGCATCATTGTTCGGACCGTAGCGCTGGTCGACAAAAAGCGGATTGTCGCCAGTGCCGTCCGGCCAAGTATTTGGGCGTAAAGCGACGCGGACCAGCTTTCCCTGCCCTACCGATCATGTCCTGAGTTGCAGATCGCTTAGATTTCTCAAAGCTATTTCCGTTCCTTCGATCGCCGGCACAGAAAATCCACTGGACAACCGTTTCACAGCGAGCAACCATTCTTGCAAAAAGCAGCAAGCGTACCGCGAAGCCTGTGTAGTTGGCTCCACAACGCAGAGCCGACGTTGCAAAAGCGCTCTGGGGAAGGAATTGTCATGATTACCAAGGTATCACGTCGGGCACTCCTAAAAAGCACGGCCGGCTCTGCACTGCTTGCCGCAGTCGGTATGCCGGCAATCGTCAGGGCTCAGGCCGATGCCATTCGCATTGGACATCTTACGCCAATAACCGGTTTTCTTGGGCCACTCGGCGAGTATGCGGTCATTGGCATCAAGCTCGCAGCAGAAGAGGTCAATGCAGCTGGCGGCGTCATGGGCCGAAAAATCGAACTTGTGATGGAGGATTCGGTCAATCCCCAGACGGCTTCCGCCAAGGCCGAGCGCCTGATCGAGCGTGACAAGGTCGCAATGATCATCGGCGAAATTTCGTCAGCCTCCGGCCTTGCGATCGGTCAGGTGGCGAACAGAATGAAGACAGTGTTCATAAACACCGGCTGCAATTCGGATGCGCTGCGCGGCGCGAGCTGCAATCCATACATGTTCCATATCGAGGGCGCGAACTCGATGTATGTGATGGCCGTTGGGCAATATCTGCTCCGCGAGAACATGGTGAAGGGAAAGAAATGGTATTCGCTGACCGCAGACTATGCCTTCGGTCACGATCTTCTGCGCGTCGCAAAGAAATTCATGGAGGCGAACGGTGGTCAGTTTGCTGCTGATGAGCTCGTCCCTACCGACGCGACCGACTTCAGCCCCTATCTTCTGAAGATCAGACAATCGCAACCCGACCTGGTGGTGTCGAACCTCGCCGGCAATCAAATCACGAACTTCATCAAGCAATATTCCGAATACGGTCTAAAATTTCCTGTCGCAGGCTTTGGCTTCGATACAGTCGTCGCCTGGGGCGCCGGCAAGGGCAACTTCTCGGGAATTTGGCCGCTTGTGTGGCATCACCTGGTCGACACGCCGAGCTCCAAGAAATACGTCGATGCGTTTCAGAAGAAATACGGTAAACTTCCCGACAATCAGTCCTGGGGCGATTACAACTCGCTGAAAATCGTCGCACAGTCGATGAACGAGATTAAGTCGACGGATCCGCAGAAGCTGGCCGAGCATCTTCGCAAAGGCGCAAAGTTCGACGTCATGAAGGCGCGCGAGGCTTACTTCCGTCCCTATGACAATCAGATGGTCATGGAGATGTATGCGGTGCGGGCGAAAGATCCAAGCAAGATGAAGGACCAATGGGACATCTATGACGCTCTCGGCGCCGTGCCTGGTCCGAACGAGGACCTGGAGACGATTGCTCCGCCAAAGGACGGTACCTGCAAGATCGGGTGATCTCTGCACTAGACCGCATCGTTCCGGGCGCTCATTTCAAGGCGCCCGGGATTGCTTCGGTTCCTTCCGTGCCGGGTTTTTCGCGTGCAATATGTTTTCGTCCTCGAGCAGGTTCTGAATGGCCTTTTGGTCGGCGCGTATTACCTGCTGATCGCGCTCGGTCTCTCGCTGATCTTCGCGCTCGGCGGCATAGTCAATCTGGCGCATGGCGGTTTCTATGCCATCGGCGCCTACCTCGCCGTGATCCTGACAAATCGCGTGGGTTTCTTCGGCGCGCTTGTCGCTTCCCCGGTGATTGTTGGGTGCTTCGGCATCCTCATTGAACGGTTCTTGTTTCGCCGCTTTTACCGTTCCGACCCGATCTTAAGCCTGCTGCTGACGTTCGGCTTGGCGATGGTCATCGAGCAGGGACTGCGTATTATATTCGGCGCCACACCGCTTCCGTTTTCGATCCCGTCGGAACTTCGCGGCCAGTTGTTGGTCGGCGACTTCATCTATCCGCGCTACCGGCTGTTCATTTTCGGGGTCGCCTTAGCAGCAGTTGCCGCCACCTGGTTCGTTGTCTACCGGACGACCTTCGGCCGCGTGGTGCGGGCAGGCGTGCAAAACCCGGACATTGTCGGTTCGCTCGGCATCTCGCTTGCGCCCTACATGACAGCAATTGCGGCGCTGGGCGTCGGGCTCGCCGGACTCGCAGGTGTTCTGCTTGCGCCGATCGCCGGCGTGCATCCCGCGATGGGGGCGGAAATCCTCACGGCTGCGTTTGTCGTTGTCGTCATCGGGGGCCTGGGCTCGTTCTGGGGCGTGATCGCTGCAGCGGCGCTCGTCGGCGTCGTGCGTGGAATTACCATCTATTTCAATCCGTCGTGGGGCGAGGCGTCGATGTATCTCCTGATGGCGGTTGTCCTGCTGGTGCGGCCACGCGGCCTCTTCGGCGAGCGTATCGAGAAATTTGAGTAGCTTCAGTGCTGAACAGTCGCGCGCCCCTCGTCATCGTTGCATTATCGCTAGTGGCCCTGCCATTCGCGCTCGATTTTGCAGGACTTCCTTTGCGCTCTTCCATCGACGTTGTGGCATTTGCCGTCGCGTGCATGGGCCTCAATATTCTCGTTGGCAATACGGGTCTCGTTTCATTCGGGCATGGCGCCTGGTTCGGGCTCGGCGCCTACGCTGCAGCTCTGAGCCAGCGCTACTGGTTTCCGGGATCCGTCATTTTGCCCTCCCTATTCGCCATTGTTTTCGTGGCGGTGTCCGCCGTGCTGTCTGGCGCATTGATCCTGCGGCGCCGCGGCGTCTATTTTTCGTTGCTGACGCTGGCTCTGACCGCGCTGCTCTTTGCCATTGGCTACCGGTGGACCGAGTTCACTGGCGGCGAAAGCGGACTCGGCGGCGTCACGCGCGCGACGGTACTTGGCGTCGATCTTGAGCGCGATGGAATTTATTATTGTGTGGTTGCCGCCGTCGCGTTGGGCGTCTGTTTCCTGCTGTGGCGCTTTCATCGGTCCCCGGTTGGCAGCGTACTTGTGGCGATCCGTGAAAACGAACAGCGGGCGCGCTTTATTGGTTATCCGACAAATCGGTACAAGCTGATCGGCTTTGTGCTGTCAGCAGCGATTGTCGCCGTCGCCGGCACGCTGTCGGTTTTCAATCACCGTTTCGCTTCGGCCGAACCGCTTTCCGTTGCGTTCTCGGGCGAACTCATTGCCATGGTGGTCATCGGGGGAATGCGCAGCTTTCTCGGACCGGCTCTTGGCGCGCTTTTTTTTATCCTCTTTCGCGAGTTTCTATCGATATGGACTCCGCATTGGCTTTTCTATTTTGGCCTCCTGTTCATTGGCTTTGTTGTCTTCTCCCCAACAGGCCTTGTCGGCGTTGGGGGACGGCTGTTGGCCCCGATCCGCAAGCGGGAGATCACGACCGCAGCGATGGCTGGTCGCAAAACAGCGGACGTTCTGTCGTTGCCGCGAAGCCTGCTGCGGGCGAATGAAAATGACCGCCTGGCCCTCACGGCAAGAAATCTGGAGAAGAGTTTCGGCGGTATCCATGCCGTGCGCGGCTTCGACCTTTCGGTGCGCGACAAGACATTGCACGCCCTGATCGGGCCAAATGGAGCCGGCAAGACGACGGCCTTCAATGTGTTGTCCGGCCTTTACGCGCCGGATTCCGGCTCGGTTGAGCTTGAGGGAAAATCCATCGGAGGACTTAAGCCGGAGGACATCACGGGAGCGGGTGTCGGCCGCTCGTTTCAGATCACCAATTTGTTCGTTGGATTGAGCGTCGAGGAAAATATCCGTCTTGCCATCCAGGCGCGCTCGCGCATGCGCTACGCAATGTGGCGCTCGACCGCTTCGCTTGCCGATATTCAGATCGAGACTGCCGAACTCATTCGCTACCTTGGCCTTGCCGGGATCGAAAACGCGGAAGCGTCGTCTCTTTCCTATGGTGGCCAGCGCGTGCTTGACATGGGCCTGGCGCTGGCGACGCAGCCCCGGATTCTGCTGCTGGATGAGCCGCTCGCCGGACTTGCAGCCGCCGAGCGGGAGCGCATTGCAAAGCTGATCAAGACAATTTCCGCGGAAATCCCGATTTTGCTCGTCGAGCACGATATCGACCGAGTGTTCAGGATTGCCGATCATGTCACTGTCATGAATGACGGCGCCGTTCTCGTCGACGGCAGCGTCGACGATGCGCGCAACAACAACAAAGTGCGCGCGATCTATATCGGCTCCGGCACTACTGCAGTCGCCATGCAGCCGCGTACCGAGTTCGCGCATTCCGATCGACTTCTCGCCGTCGACCGCATCAACACGTACTATGATAAAAGCCACATCCTTAACGACGTCTCGTTCGACGTGCGCAAGCACGAGATCATTGCATTGCTCGGACGCAACGGTGCCGGAAAATCGACGCTGTTGAAGAGCCTGGTTGGAATTACCAGGCCGGAAGTGGGCTCTATCAAACTGCTGGACCAGGAGACCGTCGGCCTGCCATCGGCCGCGATCGCCCGGCGCGGCATCGGCTACGTTCCGCAGGGGCGCGGACTGTTCGCCGGGATGACGGTGGCCGACAACCTAGTACTCGGTCGCCTCAAACGTACAACCGGAGACGGAATTCATTGGAGCAACGAGCGCATCGTCGCAGTCTTTCCGCGGTTGGCCGAACGTTGGAATACGCCGGCCGACTATTTATCCGGCGGCGAACAGCAGATGGTCGCTGTCGCGCGCGCATTGGCTGGCAATGTGCAGGTGCTCCTGCTCGATGAGCCGTTCGAGGGGCTTTCTCCCGCCGTCACCCAGGAGCTGTTCGAGGTCTTTGATCGGCTCCGACAGGAGATCGCGATGGTCATCGTTGACCATCACCTTGATCTTGCATTGGCGCTATCGGACCGGACAGTGGTGCTCGAGCGCGGCTCCGTCATATGGAGCGGCGTCTCCACCTTGCTGAAGGATGATCTCGACTTACGACGGAAGGTGCTGTGGTTGTGAACCGACTTGCAGCGCCAAGAGCAAAGTCATCACGTGGCGCAAACCAGCGAACGCAGGGTGGCGGAGGGAGTTCTCTATCCGTGCCATAGTGCCATATAAAAGCTCAGCGTAGTCAAAGGTTTAGCCCGGGCGAGCACCGCAAAGAATCTGGCAGGAATGTCCCCTTTACCTCCAAAAGCGGACATGCGCATCGCCAGGACCACCGATTAATTACAACTACCGGGTCAGCCTGCCCGTGAGAAAAATAGCGACGAGGACCGCTGCGATGACCGCAAGCGGATGACCGTCAGTTGCCATTACGATGGCGAGCAGGACCGCGAGCGCGGCAACAAAAATCACAAAGCGGAGCAGGCCGGTCATCGGTTTGATCTGCGTTGCGCCAGCGCTGCTTGATCAGGCGGCGGTCCCGTGCGGTGCGTCGAGCATGTCCGCTTTGCCCCCGTAAGCAGACATGTGCAGTGCAACGGCTAATGTCTCCTAAGGGCCAATAGCGGACATCGCACCTAACGCGCCATTACTTACGGCGTGCTGTCAAAACGTGTGTTTCTTCGGGATAGGTAATTCCATCGCCATCGGCGTAATGCTGCAGTTGTTCCCTTGCGCTCGCCCCAATTTTCCTGCGCGCCTCGGCATCCACGGCTTCCAAAGCCGATGCGACAGGCGTTGCAGCCAAGTGTTCCAGCACGAATTGGTCAATCTGGGGCAAGTGCACATTGATGCGAGAAACGCTGACTTCTACATCCGAAAAGCCAGCTTCCATAACAAGCTGCTGTAATTCGTCGGCAGCGGGGGTCTTCCGGGAAGCATTGAAGCGGGCCGCTGTGTCACTACCCACGAACTGAGCAAGTGCCGCACTGACGGCAGTGTTATAGATGCCGACATTGTTCCAGACACTGAGCGCCAGACGACCATTGCGGTCGAGAACCCGGCGCATTTCTCTCAGTGCGACTGGTTTATCAGGAAAAAATTGTAAGCCCTGCTGGCAAAGAACGGCATCGAAGCTAGCGCCATCCAATCCAAGATCGAGTGCACTGCGTTCAAGCCACTCGATTGGTGCATCATCGATTGCGGCAAGCGATCGCGCAACTGCGATCATTCCCGGATTTAGATCGATGCCAACGACGCGACCGCGACGACCAACACGTTCTGCTGCAGCGCGTGTAACGACGCCGGTTCCGCAAGCCACATCCAACACTCGCTCGCCTGCTGTAACGTGCGCCGTCTCGACAAGCAAAGGTGCCCAAGGACCGAGGATGTAGCGAGCGGGACACCGCTCGTACAGCTCGGCAGCCTTCATAGTCAGCTGCCATTGCTCGTTTGTAGCCATCCCAGCGCCTAAGAGCTGACAAGCATCGTAGCGGTGCAAATCATCACCTGAAACGAACTACGTGCACGATCCGCATGTTTGCTTTGGGTCAAAAGCATCTTTGTTAGCCGACATCACACCCGACGGCTGGGACCGCGCTTCTCCATTAGCGCAGCCAGAGATGTTTTGGCCATGCCGTCTTGATCGAAATTCGACGGCGCAAGCCATCGTTCCATGATTTTGCGGACCTCTGGCCATTCGTCGTCAAGGATCGAGTACCAAGCCGTATCTCGATTTCTGCCCTTGAAGATCATATGGTTATAGAAAATTCCCTCAAAGCGGAAGCCGAGTCGGCGAGCTGCCGCACGGGAAGCGGCGTTTAGTGCATTACAGCGCCACTGCATGCGCCGGTAACCGAGATCGTCCATCGCATAGCGCAGCATCAAGTATATCGACTCAGTGGCGCTTCGCGTACGCCGCAGGGTCAGACCAAACCAGATCGATCCAATTTCAATGACCCCTTGTTCCGGTTGAATATCAAGAAAACATATCTGTCCGCACGCTTTCTCTCCTGCCGCTAGTCGAATGGCATAGTAAACCCGATCTTGCCCCGCGGTCTGCTGACGCAGAACGTTCGCGAACTCCGCTTCGGATTTCCAAGGACCCCATGGCAGGTAGTCCCAGATTCGGAGCGCGGCCTTGCTTCCATGCGACGCCTCGAACAGATCACTTGCATGCCGCGCTGCATCGAGCGGCTCCAGCGTCACGTAACGACCGATGAGAGCGGTACGAGCTGGCAATAGCGCCGACGGCAGGTGTTCGACTTTGCCCCCCGACAGTGGTCGTGGATACGGATGCTCATAAGCTTCTCCGTCAGTGAAAAGTTTGTCAGCGCTGCCCATAAAACTCGTTCAGTTTTTTGCAATGCGGAGCATTTTATACTAGATGGCGAATTTCCGCTTTGGGTCATTTGTGACTGACTTATTGGGAAAAACTCGGACTCACGCGACAAAAATTTGGACATAAGTGACAGGGTCGCGGCGAATGTGGGCAGAAATGTCCGGTTTGAGCCGTGAGTTGCCACTCGCCAGCTACTGAGTGTCCGCTTTGGGTCAAAAGCGGACATGTGCGGTGCAACAGACTATGTCCGCTTTGCACCCAATAGCGACCGCAAAAGCAGACTCGCGCAACCGGTCATGTCTGCTTTACCCCCGAAAGCGGACATGTGCAGTGCAGTAGCTGATGTCTGCTACGGGCCAAAAGCGGACATGTACAACAATTACTGACCGTAGCGGCCTACGAGCCCCGCTGCGACGAGGGCATGTGAGCCGATCGCATCCAACATTTGCTGCTGTGTTAAGTCGGGCTTCAATGTGCCCGGATCCAGATCCGTTGCGATTATCGTGAACACGTAGTGGTGCGGCCCGGTCCCCTTTGGCGGGCAGCCGCCATAGTATGATCCTTTGCGAAGAAAATTACTGCCACCGACGATACCGGCTCTCTGACCGTCACCCGCTCCCTCGGGTAGCGAGGTCGTAGCACCATCGATGCCATAGGCGACCCAATGGCTGAGACCCAAACCGTTTCTGCCTTCCTGATCGTACATGATGATCGCGTAGCTCCGTGTAGCAGCGGGGGCATTGCGCCATTCCAGCGGTGGCGAAATGTTTTCACCGATGCAGTTCGGGTTAGCAGGATTTTTCCCCATGTACTTTTGCGCCATGGTCCCGTTGTCAGCGAACGCAGACGACGACAACACAAAGTTATTCTGCTGAGCGATTGCCACCCCGGTCATAGCCAAAACAGCTATCGCAACGGTGAGAGAACATAACAGCATGGTGACAGCACACGTCCCAGCTTCACGTTCCATGATTGCTACCTCCGTTTTTCAAAGACCTGTTTGGCGAGCGTCGCGATATTGCTGTACCGAATTGCAATACATACGACTGCATAGCACTAGAATTTCATTGAACGGTTCTAACGGTCAACATAAGTGGTAATGTCTGCTTTACCCCCGAAAGCCGACATGTGCGGTGCAATCAGGGATGTCTGCTAAGGGCCAATAGCGGACATCGCGCTTCAATTCGATGACCTCGTTAGCGCGCGCGAGCGGCGTGGGCGAGCCGAAGAGCCCGTTCGCGCCGCAGCGGTCCCGCTCAATCGATGATTTCGTCGGCCACCTGCTGGAGCACCAGGGGCACCGTGATCCCGAGCGCCCTTGCGGTCTTCATGTTGATCAGAAGCTCGAACTTGGTCGGCTGCTCGACCGGCAGGTCAGCGGGCTTGGCCCCCTTCAAGATCCTGTCCACATAGCCCGCACTGCGCCGGCCCAGGTCGGCGAGATTGGCCCCGTAGCCGATGAGACCGCCGAGTTCGACGAATTCGCGCGAATTGTACATTCCGGGCAGCTTGCCGGCCGCCGCCAGATCGACGATGCGCTTTCGCTCGCTAAACAGCATTGCGCTCGGAAGCGGAAACAGGGCCTCCGCGCGCAGCCGCGTAATGTCGGAAAATGCGCGCGCGAGGTCATCGGGGCTGCGCACCTCCACGAACTGTAGCTGCATGCCGAGGCTCGCGCCGGCATTCATGGTTTCTTTCAACATGTCGGCCGTGGTCTGCGCGCTGAAGGCGCTCGGATGCGAGAGAATGGCGATCTGCGAAACACCGGGCAAAAGCTGCTTCAGGAAAGCGAAGCGCTTCGGGACCAGAGCCGGCCCGAGAAAGGTCGTTCCCGTAAGATTTCCTCCCGGCCGCGCCAGGCTGTCTACGAGGCCGTCGCCCACGGGCTCGCCCATGGCCGCGACGACGATCGGGATTTTATCCGTTGCGCGCTGCGCCGCCTGGCCCGCGGGCGTCGCTCCCGCGAAGATGATGTCGACCCCCGAGGCCACCAGCTCTTTCGCGAGCCGCGGAAGCTGTTCGTTCCTGCCATCCGCCGTCCGCGGCTCGATGATGTAGCTCTTGCCTTCCGTATAGCCGAGCTCGCTCATGCCCTGCCGGAAAGCGACGATAGTGACGTTCTCCGCGACGCTTCCGGTGATCAGGAACCCGATGCGCACGGGCCCCGATGTTTGCGCGCGCGCTGTCGTCGCGCACAGTCCGCCGGCAAAGAACCCAAGAAACTCACGCCGTCTCATTGCGCCCCCGAGGACAAGACAGAGCATCGTATCGGTTCAAACGAGGCTCGTTAAGAGACGACGCGATGTCCGTTATGGGTCAGGAGCAGACATATGCGCCGCAACAAGTCATGTCCGCTTTACTCCCGAGAGCGGATATGTGCAGTGCAAGAGGTCATGTCTGCTATGGGCCAGAAGCGGACATGCCGCTTCCAACTACTTCGCAGTTGCGTTGCCGCGCTCGGGCATCTGCAGGCCTGGGGGCATGGCCGCGCTGCTATCTTTCTGGAAAGTGAGTTGGGGTGACGCAATCATTAGCGCACCATAAAGCACAAGTACGACAGCGGTGATGTATCGCACCGGCGTCGGCCAAGGCAGCACTTTCTCAGCAAATATAATGAGAGTGAATGCTGCCATTGCTCCAACACTCATCCCGAGCGGGAAAAGAGCGACGATGAGCAGCCAGCAGCAGCCCACACAATAAAGTCCGTGGAGCAAGCCCATTTGAAATGGGTCTGCCTTTTCGCCGTGCCACGTCGTCATAGCGATTGGTGTGCGGCACTCCGCAAGGCACACTTCCTTCAGTGGGGTGAGCTGGTAGAGACCCGCGAGGATAAGGATTGCACCGCCGAATTGAGCTGCGCTGCCCGGACCCAGCGTGGAGTGCACGGCAGCGGCGACTAGCTCCCCGACATAAGCGCCAGCCCCCGCTATTGCCCACATCAATAAATACGCCACAACGAATACCCAAGCAGCCAGAAATGCGTCGTCAGGCTGGCGCTTAGCGGCTTGCATCTTATGGAAAGCGAGGAACATGGGCGCGGTGGTCGGAAACATCATCGCCACCATCATGACGACCCAGATCGTAAGGAACAGAATTTCACGCAGGCCCGCATTGGTCGGCGACGCCATTCTCATATCCATGTCGACGCCGTGGTGATGCCACACAAGAACCGCCCACGCCGCTGCCGCAAGCGTCAAGAGTAAAACTAATATGACGTTGCGCTGATGCGAAGATGGATCGGGTTTGGCTTCATCTGCCTCATCTCGAACACGACGAGCAGAGACCGCGATTGAACCGCGTAGCGTCTTCAGTAGCGAAAGCAAATAAAGACCCCCGATGCCCAGGACGGGACATCGTAACGGCTAAAAGCAGCACACTGGAAGGGGCTACAGATGTCCGCTTTGGGTCAAAAGCAGACATGTGCGCTGCAAAAAGCGATGTCCGCTTTGCCTCTAATAGCGACCGCGAAAGCGGATTCTCGCAAAACGTCATGTCTGCTTTAACCCCGAAAGCGGACATGTGCAGTGCAAAGGAAGATGTCCGCTAAGGGCCAATAGCGGACACCGTGGCATTTATTAAATGGTCTCGGTGGCGGTCGCGAGAAGTGCCGGCGGTATTGTCAGGCCAAGCGCTTTTGCTGTCTTGAGATTGATGACGAATTCGAATTTGGTGGGTGCCTGCACCGGAAGATCGGCCGGTTTTTCGCCTCTGAGAATGCGATCGACGTAACCGGCGGCAAGTCGGTACAACTCAATACGATCAGACCCATACGAAATCAGGCCGCCCGCGGCGACATAGAACCGCTCATAGTAGACGGCGGGCAGCTTGTGCCTCGCCGCGAGCGCAATGACCAGGTCGCGATGTAAGATTGCCAGACCGCTTCCGGTCAGGATCAGACCGCCATTTGGAGAGCGTGCAAATGTAGCGATGGAACGTTCAAGATCGGCAGCCTCGCGCATGTTGATCGGTACTACGTCAATCTTGAGTGACGGCGCCACCGACTGGATTGCTGCAAACTGCCCAGTTCCCGAAGCCGTACTAGCGTCTCTTAGCACAGCCACCCGCGTAACAGTGGGCGCGATCTGCTTGAGCAGCTCCAACCATTTGCCGCCCAAACTGTATTCATACAAGAGGAAGCCTGTGGCATTGCCACCAGGCCGCGCTAGACTGTCGATGAAGCCGGCACCGACGGGGTCCACAACAGTTGCGAACACAATTGGCACGGCGCGGGTTGCCTGTAGCATTGGCGCTGTTGTCGATGTGCCACCAGTCAGGATTACGTCGGGTGCTTTTGCAGCCAACTCCGCCGCATGTTGGCGAATTTTGGTAGCATTGGGCGTGGCCCATTGAATATCGACGCGCATATTGCGGCCGATAGTCCACCCCAATTGTGCGAGCGCCTGTAGAAACGCCGCCAACCAAATTTGAAACTCTGCATCATCTGCGGCTGCGGGAAGGAGCACGCCGATGCGCCTCACGCGCTCATCCTGCTGGGCGCGTGCGCTGACCGACCAAGCAGTTGCGGCGCCACCAAGGATGAATTCACGCCGCCTCATTGTCTCCCCCCACGGTCGGTACAGCGATCCTACAGTCCAATACTAAGTGGTTGGAAGTGGCGATGTCCGCTTTGGGTCAAAAGCGGACATATGCAGTGCAACAAGCCATGTCCGCTTTACCCCCAATAGCGACCGCAAAAGCGGACATCGAATGAAGCCCTATGCGGGACGCACGCCGCATTGAAGTGGTACCGCGAGCTTGAGGCTATAGCGCTCTT
>Ga0310892_10000037_pt1 | contig 26264 bp, 27 predicted proteins | sample C0D1metaG_FD_203747 | JGI IMG/M metagenome (GOLD analysis project Ga0310892, IMG submission 203747) | Lab incubated soil microbial communities from West Virginia University Organic Research Farm, Morgantown, WV, United States - C8D2 | ecosystem: Environmental > Terrestrial > Soil > Agricultural...
AACTAAAATTTTTTGTTATCCAACAATTAGGTTCCTGCTGACGAAGGATTTTGTTTTCCAACGACTATCCACCCTTTCCTAACAAAAAAGATAATCAAGCCGATAACAATACATGCCATAGATACTAATACAAATAAAAAGCCAGTCGGCACTTGTGTAAGATTCTTTAAATCTAACCCATTCATACCATATATCCCGGCAATCAATGTAATTGGAAGCAGTATGGCAGTAAATATGGTAAGGATTCTCATTGTTTCATTGATCTGAAGCGATACCTTTGCCACATACAACTCTCGTATAGAATTAATAGTACTTTCATACGACTCAACAAAATCAATCAATTGTGAAATATCATCATAGACCATATCTACATATTTCACATCATCTTTCTCCTTTTCAACATGCATAAGAAAGTTTATAATTTTTCGCACATGCCAAAATTGTCTACGTAGCATAATTGCCTGTCTGGATAGTATATCTATGCTCTCAAAAATGGATGGTAGAGGTCGTGCAAATGATCTTCTCTGATATTCATTTACTGATAATTCTAGGGCCGTGAGAAGCTGTTCATATTTAGTAACAATTTCCGCCAACATATTGTAATAAAGTGAATCTATGTGGGTCGCCTTTATGGTCTCATTTTTTATGTTAAATATCCTGTCGACTATTTGTTTAAGATTAATCTCGGACGAATGAAGTGTTATTAACCAGTTTTTTCCAAGAAAGAAATAGACGGCTTCTACTACAAGAGTTTCAGGATCTTTATTTTTCATATCGACCATGACGGTAAAAGTGTGGTTATCTAGCTGACTGATTTCTGGCCTTTTAGATTTATTCATGCATGTTTTAACGGCCTCTTGATTTAAATTGAATTTATCGGCTAATTTGTCAAGTTCATTATCATCCGGTTCTACTACATCGATCCAAACATTGTATCCTCTTTCAATGTCTTCTAATGAGCCTCCGGATTTAACTTGGCCTTTGTTATAACAGAGAATTGTACTCAAGTTGAATCAGAATGTATTATCTGCAACAAAATATAAAATAGTCAAAATTAAAATTCTTGAAAAAAGCTATCCCTCGCTTATAAATCTAGAATGCTTATCTATTTTCAAAGACTAACAATGCATTGAGAAACCTAAGCAAATCATACGACGATAACAGTAGAGTAAATACCCTGCGTTTTATATCACGAGAAAAAGGAAAAGAGAGTAGAATGTAGAAATGTTTGGCTATAACTACTGTCCAAATGGACTTACGAGCTTCGCACCTGCAACCACTGATGCAGCATTAGGGTCGGGATCTTCGAAAGGTTCCTGGGTCACAAGGAACTGTGTATAGGTATATGGGTTTACCATTGTTCCTTTATAGTCAAGAGTTCCATTTTTTGAGAACTCGCCTAAGCTCAATTTATAGCCGGATCCACCCACGTCAGCTAGCCAGCCCTCAAATACTTTCCCGTTCGCTGGAGGGGTAGTCATATTTGCGACTATATTTACCGAGTGTTCTTTCGGAACGATTGTTACGGTTCCTTTCTTTTCGCCACCAAACGGCTCATTGCCTCCTGGAGTTTTTATATCTAGTGTTTCCTGCGCGTACACAAACCTTCCCACAAAAATGGCTCCTCCTATTAAAAAAATACCAATCAACATGATTGTTAATGTATTCGTTGCCGATGACTTCATCAATACCTATAGCACTACAAACTTTATATTCATGTCAAATATTATTTGGAAGATAGTTCATCAATTTTACATTAAATTTTCAAGGTATTTAGGTGTAAGCTAATCTCTCCAAAGGAACATTATAAACCTGGTTCTAGCATTTCTCGCACTTGAATAGTTAAATAAAATGTTGAACTATAGATGTTATGGCCAATATAACAGACTGGGACGAAATCGTAAAAAAAGAAGCAAGAGGAATAAATGACTACGATCTAGGTGAAGTACATGAGGTGGAACCAGAGATAGTCGTTACCAAAAGAGGACATGTAGACAAGGACAAATTTTATCTCCCAAAAAGCTTAGTTGAACGCTTTGATGGAGACAAGGTTTGGTTTTCTATAACTAAGGAAGACGCTCAGAATTATAAGAAGGACTAATTTTTGTCCTAGTATGAGCAAACCTTTTCTTTTTTTCGACTAAGAATTTGAGTTTTTGATAGTAAAGCTTTAACCAACATTTATTCTCATTACTCAGTACGCTGCAGATATCTGACATTGATTACTGTTTTAGTGAACGTTTAATAAAGTGGAAATAAAAATAATTCGAACTGCTAACTCCAAAAGAAAGAAAAGAAATATGTAGACTAATTTCCCGGCAATAGTGGCGTACTTACACTATCTTTTTTTATGTTTTGTCTTGCCGGACATACTGGCATTACATACTGCGTATGGATTAACTTTTCCGGATTTGCGCCTAACTTTCGTTACACACCTGTCAAACTTTTTTGTATTTAGGCCCTTTTTGACTCCTCTCGGCATAATTACAATAATACAACATATCTAATTAAGATTTATAAGAAAATTTTTTAAATCCCCAAACAATCGAGACTTTTTAGTTTTTAAATTGAATCTTTTGCAAAGGTTAGTTTGTATCCTTTTGGTAGCAGTACATATTGGTAATTCTGATCTTGTGGTACTTTTTATATACAAAGATAGTAAACAGCTTCTAGAAACAATAAGTGAACTGAAAAAAATTAAAGGAGCGGAAAGGGTCATTTGGAGTGAAGAAGTTTATTTTATAAAAATGAATGAAAATAAGCTAAATATGTTGCAATATTGGAAAACTACATATTAATTGAGTGAATCTGTCCTGCGACTTTTAGACATTTTTTAAATTTTATTGCCACTATGCTAAATCGTAAATAATGCTTTGCTTCAGTTGATTACTTTTTTCTTCTATAAATGATGTTTGATATCATTAGGCAAACTTAATAAAAGTAAAAAATCGCGATAATTTCGACACGGATGCGCTAAAGTTTATCTACCATCAATAATCTTTTCTGGTGCTTATCAACGGTTTCTATCTGTTCATACTTGTTCAGCCTGTTCTCATAATCTTTCTGATGATAAAGGCAAAATTGTTTAATTGGATAATTGGCAACAATTTTTGGAAAGGCTCGTTCATATTTCATCAGTGAACCAATTCCGTTTTCAAAATTATAAAACACACCTGTATCGATCCATAGTGAAATCGTATCTTTGTTAATTTTCTTTGAATGTGACGATACTCTCTTTAGGAAGTCGACTATATTTGGAGGTTCATTATATGCTTGCGATACATAATCGGTATTTGATTTAATATCCTTTTCAAGAATGGTATTAGCATCCCGGATGATGAGCGATCCATCGTGTTTCATGTAATCATAATTTTGAGTTGACTCGTAATTGTACATCAAATTGTTCTTCACAGATTCTATCGTTTCATAAAAAGGAAGGATTACGAATAATTCGCTTAATTCATGGCTAGTAATATCAATGTAATTTGTATATATTTCTCTTAATGCATCAATATTTGGATAAACTAGAATTGTATGAGTGGCGAGTGGTATTTGGAACATTTCCTTCATTACATGTCGGACACCCGCATTCATAATTACAGGAGCTCCACCTTTAGTCATACTTACCCTGTACCAACATACTTTAAGAAGGACAACAATCATTTAGTTCTAACTGCATGACGTATATCCGATTTCTAGAATCAGATTTTAGGAAAATCATATTTTTGAACTAGTTTTGACGGAGCAAAATCACGATGGATTTTTATATCGTTTGATCTCTTTAAAAAGTGACAAATGATATCATTTTCGGCTATTTCGATTCTAAATTTTTCCCATTGGAATGTTCATGAAAAATATGAGAAGATATAATGCAAGAGTGGTAAGGAGTGGTTGACGGGTACTCAATCGACGAAAACATAAACTCGGTTGGATCTATCGGGACAACCAAAGAGATACTAGTGATTGATGACGATCCAGATGTTTTAAATTTGTTCACTGAGTTTCTCAAAAGAGAAGGATTCAGGACAGCTTCATATCTTGATCCGCTCGCGGCCCTGAGAGAAATAAGAGGAAGCCCGCAGAGATACTCTCTTGTAATTACAGACATTAGGATGCCGGGAATTTCAGGTCTAGAGATAATTAAAAAGGTGTCCCAGATAAATCAAGAAATTAAAGTTATTCTAATAAGTGCGTTCGAATTAGATGGAGATAATTTGAAGGGGATTAAGTATGAAGATTTTATCAAAAAGCCGGTGCATTTGCGCTCTCTTGCTGAAACAATTGACAAAATATTGAAAAACTGATTGATTGACCTTCTCATGCCACCAAGAACCTAATTTGATTACAATGTCATACTTTAGAATAGTCATCAAATAATAGTTTAAAATATTTTGTAAATTTTATACTAACTATTCTGGATCAACGGTATTCATTTTTTCTAAAACTGATTGTCAGTACTGGCTATATTGTCATGGCTGCGTCTAATCCAAGGCAGAGAAATTCTTACATTCTTTGCTCGCAGCAAATGGTTCTTCAACAAATGCTTTTGCATTTCTCCAAAGCTTTTGAAATAAAATCGACAGAGAGAACATTGATAACTGTTAATCTGGGGTCTAGACGATTTGATGACTTCCATATTATATTTAGCAGTATATAGTACTTAACGATTAAATATCTAGAGACGCTAATAAGATATGAAGTCCTTATAATATTGAATGAAAAGAGTTAAGTTAATTCACGAAGATCTTAATGCTGGCGGAGGCGCCGAGCGTTTGGCTGCGGCATCATTGGAGACGTTAAATGAATTAGACCTATCTGTAGATTTAGTTACTTTTACCAAACCCAATTGGACTCACCTTGAGAAAATTTTTGGGCTCTCAAAACTGCACAATTTCGTAGACAATGTCATTAAAGGAGACATTAATTCTTTATTGGAGGAGATAAGCAATACTCATTATGACAGTAACAAATACGACATAATTATGAACGCTCATGGAGACATTCTTCCATCCAGTATGCTGGTTCGAAACAACGAAAAACTTATCACCTATTGCCATTATCCTCTCGTACCAGGATTAATTCGCAGTCTCAAATATGATAACATTTTACAAAACTACCTTGACATGTCTGATCTTGAGTTGAAATCTATTGATAAACTTCGTTCAAAAGCATTGGCGGTATATAATCAGATGATGAATAATTCGACGGTAGTAACAAACTCTGTTTTTAGTTCAAATGCAGTCCAACAACAGTATCCCCATACTAATCCATTAATAATTTATCCTCCTGTTGATACTGAATTTTTTAGTCAAGTAGTTAGTTCCCAATCTAGAGGCAATAGAATTGTGGTGCTTGGAAGGTACAATCCTGATAAAAATATTGAGTTGGCACTAGAGGTGGCAAAGGTACTTAAAAATATGAATATTAAGTTTGAGATGAGCATAGTCGGGAATATATCAAAAATCTATTACCCCTACTACAGCTACCTTCAGAAACTTGTCAAAACATACGAACTTTCTGACTACGTTCAATTAAGAACAAATGTCGATATTAATGATTTATTGGATCTGTTTGCGAAGTCTAAGGTACTCTTTCATCCTACAATAGGAGAACCTTTTGGTATCAGTGTAGCTGAGGCAATGTCAGCAGGACTGGTACCCGTGGTACCTACCTTTGGTGGAAATACTGAATTTGTGCCGGAAAAATTGAGATATAATAATTACATAGAAGCTGCCAAAATAATAACACGATTCATGAATGCGACAGCTCAACAACGTTTGGCCTTGAGTAATTCGGTTAAAAAGTTTAGCAAGAAAAATTTCAAAGCTAATCTTAAAAGTTTGCTAAATAAGCAGATGACACAATCATAATAATGTGCTAACTGTCGGTAATCCGTGTAAGATTCTATAACAGTATGATTAATAAGTAACCGTAAAGACAGCACAGCAAAGACTTGAGAATCTCACAAATGAATGGATTTAAAGAGCATCCAAGAACTATTAGCAAAATAAGGGATTTTTTGACAAATACTGAAAATTACACCTCACAGAACGCAGAACCTGGCGATTATTACAAGGCGGTTTGGTGCAGGGATGCTGCTTACATACTAAAAGACCAGTTTCTTTCAGGTCACCGCATCGTGGCATTGCAACAATTAAAGTACATATGGAAAAATCAGATCGGTAGTCAATCTCAAAAGCTAATCTATGGGCGAGGTTCTCCTGAGACAGACTTTACTCCCTTGAATGCAAACGGTGACTTGGCTCAGAATTACTATGGCGCTCTTCCGACTACAATTTATAGTGATTTTTCTGAAGTGTATGCGCTTAATCCTGATATAGATTCTACCGCATTAATGATCTACGTTTCTTCCTGGTTATTGAACTACATGATAATGCTAAATCAATCCGCAGGTCTGAGGCGAAAAGAATCTGAAGAGCTAAATGGAACGCTCTCATTTTTAATACCATTCCTTTCTCGAGGAATTAATTATTTGCTTTCAAGAGACGTAGATGGAGACGGCTTGCTTGAACAGAATTACAACGAAGATTGGATGGATACAGTTCTAAGGGATGGAAAAATAGTTTACAGTCAAGCTTGCTGGCTATTAGGATTATCGAGTTTTGCTAAATTATTGTACAACATGAATGAAGATAAAAAAGCAAAAGGACTACTATCCAAAGCTTGTGAGCTAATAGATTCTATTGAAGCAAAAATGTGGTCTGAAAAAAACACATGCTACATGGATGTTAATTCAGATAGAACAATATGTGATGGATCCACGGATATTCTTTACCAGGATACCATATTCTATTTATTCGCGATAACTGAACAGTTTCCTGATATGATACCTGTAAGCTCAGAGAATTTAAATATTCAGAGCTATAGTCAGATTACTCGAAATAGAGAGCTGTCAAATATTGTTAATAATGCTGAAAAAGTTCAGGAGCGAATGATAATGTCCCTTCAATCACTTAAAGATAGGGTGTGGTTGAGAGATATTCCGTTGATAACAGAAAAGCCTCTCCAAAAAACAGGTCCTTGGATTCTTCAAGCACATGAATATCACAATTATACTCATTGGCCATGGATAACAGCTATAGAACTGCTTACCAGATTTCGTTGTGGTCAAATTAACGAATGTAATATTTTACTATCAAATCTATTTAGAAATAATGGTGGCAGTAAGAACGGGAAAGATAAAATATTCTATGAGTGGGTAGACCCTAGTACCATGGCTGGAGGTGGAGCATATCCGTTTAGGACCGGAGTTTCAGCTTACAGACTGGCTGCCTTTGAAATTATTTCAAATCACACGGTTTAGTTAAAATAAAGAAAAATTAGAACTAAAAATATTTTTGCCCAAGAAAATATTTAACCTGAACAATACTATTTACTTGAGATTGCATGGTTCTAAGAGTTGGTATAATTATCTATATTCTGAGAAGGAGATTAAAAAGATAATGGACAAAGTGGTGAAGAAAACCGCAAATATGAAAGCAATTTACTTGAATAACGATCATGGAATGCTGCCTAATGGAAAATATTTACTGGAGCGCCTATTAAATTAGATAACAACGCTTACCATGGATGTTACCAAAGCAACTAAATTAAGTGAAAATAAAAGGGCATACGCCAGTATACAACAAGTTATTAAATAGTTGTTCACCAAGTCATAAATACAATGTTGAAGATAGACTAGAATGGAAAACGAAGAAATCGAAAGAATTAAGAGATTTCTAAACGCAAATGGATACCTTATTAGGAAAAGCGATATTGCTTGGATATTTAATAAAATCGCAGAGGAGTTGGACAGGAGAGAGGAAGATAATCGTATTGTGAGGAGAGAGCTATTGTGCGAGGTGATAACTACAATGAAGGAAATAAAAATTATTACAGAACTCCCAGGGGTTTCTGAGGAGCGAGTAAAAATCAATCCATGTGGTAGACAACTAGAGATAATTGCTGAAAATGAAAAAAGAAAATACTATGAACTCATAAATTTGCCCGAACAGGCAGATACTCATAAATTCAAATCCACTTTTTTAAACGGTTTCCTTGAAGTAACATTGAAGAAGAATCAAAAAAAGAAGAAAAGAGTAGATTCTCGGATTAACAGATGCAAGCCTATGATTTATTAATGGTAGAGTTGTTGCACAATATTTGGTTATTTGGACTAAAATAAATCATAGTTTTTGTAGTTCTAGAATGTCTTTATACTTTAGTGTGTTACCAATAATGTGAAAAAACTGTCATGCCGAGATTGTGGTTTCGATTGCGACTACATGATAAAAGGAGATACGCGAGAAGCGATATTTGAATTTGGAAAAAATCATGTAATTATTAAGCATGGACCGAAAAAAGAAGATTTTACACCGCGCTTTAATGAAAAACTTAAGCTGTTGATAAAGGATAACTAGCGCAGATATTAACAAATGAACTTTTTAAATATCATTTTGGAGCATGAAAGACAATATACGGTTGAACTAAAACCAATTTTCCGAAATACCAATAAATAAAATTAGTGCATCGCTGATTGACTAGATTTCCAAATCAAGTAATGCACCTTTTTGGGAGATCTCAGTATTGGTAGTTAGCGGATATCTCATTTTTTTGATAGGAATACTTGCTACCTTTTTCAGTTTATGGAGCACAGTTCCACAAATTAGGAAGTCGCTTAGAACCAAGAAAACAGATGACGTATCAAAATGGCTTATCATGTGTCTTATAGGGGGACTTTCTCTATGGGTACTTTACGGAATCCTAAAGACTGATATTATAATTATCGTCGCAAATGCCATAGGTGTCTCACTAAACTCATACCTATTATTTCTAAAATGGAAATTTACTAAAAATGATAAACGCACCCATGCATGAATAGTATTTATAGACCAATAAAAGTATACCAGCTGCATAGTAATCTATGGGACTAGAAGTAGTCGGGTGCAGGATAAGATTGAATTATTTAACCATTAGCAAAAATGAGTATATTCTATTCCTATAATTATGAAAATAATTTACTTGGCCTTTTATGCATTCATATTTCTTAGATTGTACATTGATCTATGTATAATAATTGTTACGAGAATGGGCTGCTATACTTCTGACGTAGCCTTTTTTTGCCCCTTTGAACTTAGTGATAATATTAACTTTTTATGCAAATAACACAAAATTATAGACAGGATAGTGGGCGCTTGGTTTTTGTGGAGCTCACATAGCTGTTATAATCTTTGTTGCAGACAATATCATAGATGGTCGCAAGAAGCTCCTGGCAGGGAAGTATATCATTTGGACTTGTAAATATTCCAGTCAAGCTATATACTTCAACAAATGCAAAAGAGTATGTTTTTAATCAGTTGTGTCAAAATGGACACAGGATAAGATACAAAAAGTGGTGCCCAGAAGAAGAAAGGGAAGTCCCCTACTCTGAGATTAAAAAAGGTTATGAAGTGACCAAAGACAATTACATTGTATTTGAAAAAGAAGATCTTCAAAAAATAAAGTTAAAGACTACACATACAATTGATATCAAGGAATTTATTGAATACGATGAACTAGATCCTATTTTCATAGATGACAGTTATTACGTTGCAGTCGATTCCAAAAAAGGGAACGAAAAGGCGTATGCATTATTAGTAAAAATATTAAAGGAAAATAAATTGGTCGCTATTGGCAAAGTTATTCTTAAGGACAAGGAAAGCCTTATTGCGTTAAGACCATATCAGAGAGGCCTGGTCATGCATGTTCTAAATTACTTGGATGAAATAAAACCAATTGATGAGATCCCAGAAATGGAAAATTCAAAATCAAAACTTGATCCCCAAGAGATCTCACTCGGTAAAATACTTGTTCAAAAATATCGAAATAAGGAATTTGACATTAGTCAGTACTCTGACACGTATGTCCAAGAACTAAAAAAATTGATAGATGCAAAAATGAAAGGAAAGACTTTCGTGTCAATTGCCCCAAAAGAAAAAGGACCGACTAAAGATCTTCTTGAGGCACTGAAGGCCAGTATCGAAACTAAAAAGAAATAATCGTCTTCTCAAGTAAGTAAGAATACGAATAATAATTAATTCAAAAAAATTCAAGAATCTAAAGTAATTGAGTTTTTTAATTGAATTGTTTTACAATCTTCTAGGGTCAGTAAAGATTATCTTTAAAGTAAACGAATCTTATCCACTTTTTCCCACAAATCCTCTAGGCGGCCACACAACCCCGCGTTTTGCAGCCTTTATACAATATGTTACCCATGATGATGGTATGTATAATAGGCATTCTTGCAGAGGGTGCGGAGGATATTTAACACCAGCGTCCTCATGTATTATCTGCAGGGAATTTGTTTCGTGGAACTGCGATAAATGCGATTCTATGGAGTATGTATTCCATTCCATAAATTATTGTAGACCAGGTTACTTTTGACCTCATTAATTAGTAAGTCATTTAATAATTGAAGTCTACAAATTTCAAAGCGAGTTTGGAATATTGGATAATCGCTATATAGGATAGACTCAATAGTAACATAAAAGATATTAAATGTCGTCAAAACTTAATAATTAGAAACTCCGACCCATTTTTCATTGGAAACACTTGAGCTTGTAATCGCTATCATTTCAAACTATTTAGTAATTTATCAACGTATTCTTTTATTAAGGCGGTCAATCTTTTTCTCACGAATTCTTCTGTTATCTCATTATTTGTATAACTGCTTTCTATTGGATGGCCATCGCCCAGCGTCATTTCTTCAAAAATATGTACTCTACCATTCCTAGGGAAGAAAGTAATCCTTCTCATAGAGACATTATTTGATTTCGGGTTAGAATCCTTTAACTCTAATGTTACACCTTGCTGTAATTGATATGACTTTTTTATGGCGCAGTTGAGTAAGACACGCTCTTCTTTATCTTCAAGAAATTTTTTATATTCAACCATAATAGGAAGAATGATTCTTTCGCATACTTCGCCGAATGCTTTGTCAGGAACCAATTTATTCGCTTTTCCTTTAGTCTTTTCTAGACTTTGTCGTTTCAACTTTTTCTCAAGTTTATTAAGTAACGGTCCTAACTCGTATTCTAATTCTTTCAATACTAGTAACTGTGTAACTATCTGATATTATAGTATTTCACATCAGGAGTCTAAAAGTAATCAAGTACAGTGTTTTCCATCAATAACTCAATGGAACAAACGATACTAAAGCACTCAACACTTTTCAAAGTCTCATAGTGAGGATATAATATTTATTGATAAAATTTAAAAAAAGAGGTTTAAACAGGGTCCCCTGAACTTCCCTGATTCTTATCTCTTTTAACAGCTGTTGGCTCATGTGAGGCAATATCTTCAGGGTTCTTTGGTTCTTTGCCACCTTTTTCATAATCTCTACTTTCGGCTTTCTCTCCTGTATACGTATCAGGATCAGTAACTATCTTTGCAGCTTCTTTGACATTATCTTTTATTTTTTCAAAAGTATCTGCCATGCCAATTAATGGACAACATATTACTTAATGGGATCCAAGCCGGATGATTTTAATCTAATTAAAATGTTCGTTCGTTCGACGGAAGAGCGGTCAAATAATTTATTCCGAGCTATCTATCATGCAGCCCAGATTTGTAAGTAGAACGGAGAGAAAATAACAGATCCTAATACAGATTTAGCTGCTTACAGACCATTTTTAAAGAAAATCTTAAAAAGAGCAAGTAATCAAAAAAATAGATTTTGAAAATCATAGAATAATTATAATTTAACTACGAGTACTGTTTGTGCCGAACATAAAACTCCTAACCATCAATTCAAAGTCTGGCAGATATTTTTTAAAGTCATTGGTGCTAGCGATATATCTAATAATGTAAGGTTCATTATTATGTGTTAACAGGTATTCCGAGACTTTCAGAGGACCAGCTGTGTCATTTTTAGTACCATCAATTCTTACAGCCTTCTCTTTACCTACCAGTGTATCCTGCTGAGAAGTAACGTTGAGAGAGTCATCCTTATTCATCCTAAATTTTACATACAATTCGGGTGGTGCATTCTTTACAGTATAATCAGAATCTTCTGCAAATAATATTGCCGCTGTACCGTTACCCATTTCAATATTACCCTTATCCTGAATAAGTAAATCGGCAAACTTGGCAGGGACCAATACTACAGAAGAATAAGAGCTAAGCCCTAACGCATGTTCTAAAGGAGTTTCTGGGGATTCGGTATAACTCCATGTATTAGGTACTTCGATAGAAAAAGGAAGACCCCTGAATTTTTCTTCCACACTGTAGGCACTTTGAATGAGAAATAATAACAATATTGTAGTTGTTGTTATATGAACTAAGTACATATTCCTAGTTAGCAAATCTAAAACTTTTAAACCATTTCTTTAAATTCGTTAAAAGGGAGTTTTTATCACGAAATTTATTGAATTTATGCTCAAGTGACGTACTTTAAAAACTTACCTTGTAATGCCATTAGTGAAAAAAAACTAAAGACTTTCTTGCTAATCAAAAGAATTTTCGCAAAATAAAGAATAAACTGGCTATGACCAGCTAACACACTTTATGAGAGCGAAAATGACAAATAATCATGTTAAACAATCAACTCAAAATTACAAAAATGAGTAAATTAATACAAAACTTGAAATATTATAGTATCACGATTCTCAAATTTGTCTAACATATAAAAACTATAATATTCTAAATTTAAATATGATAACTTCAAAAATCACGAAATCGTCAATGTTCGTTATGACAGCCGCTTTACTGCTCGCTACTGCGGCAGTAATAAGTCCTGTAAACATGGTTCATGCCCAAGGAAATACGACAAATGGTAATATGTCGGCAGAGGCCACAAAAGGGAATTTGTCGGCAGTAATCGATGTTGATACCCTGAGTAAAAACATAAAAGAAAGGCATCCGCTCTTGGCCAAAATGTCTGCAGATGAAGATAAAAACCAAATAGTAGTTATAAAGGGTATGGATCCAAAAGAAGCAGCAAAGACTATTATCGCGCTGAACATGCTAAGATTATTGCAGCAGTATAAGGAAGTAGATGCAAAGTAACTTCCTCTCATTTTTTCTAAATGTTCATGTAGACAATTGCTTTTTTCTCGATTCTGGTAGACTCGTAGAATCTCCCACCCCATTGATCTTTATTTTATATAAATAATTGAACGTACGATAGTTACTGAGGAAGGAAACCATTGAGCCTACTGTTTGTTCTGGTGTGTCATCAATAAAAGCGACGATGTTACGTGTTACTGGTCATGGCGTATTGAAACACACGGATATTCATACACCAATTGTAAGTCCAGAACAAATTGCGTTTAACCAATATAAAGTTTGAAGTCCTAGATGCAATTAATGAATATGAAAACACTACTTTTGATCGCGACCTTTGCACTTTCATTGGTTATCGCCTATCCAATGATGAGTTTAGCACAACAACCGGAAACAGGAAACCAGTCATCCTCTCCCTCACAGATTGAGGTCCCACTGAATTTCACTCTAAAAACAAAGGGTGGAGAGAAAGCAAAAGAAGGCCAAGAGAATAAGAGTATTACTGTTGATGTAACCGTTCAACAGGGTGAAGGCGGAAGCCCCACAAAGATACCAATAACAGCAATGGTACCAAATAATACCAAAATGCAGGATGTACAACTTTGTTCATCCATGAAAGAAGGAAAGGAATCATGTCAAACATTAAAGGATTTGATGCCTAAAGCGGAAAGTCAATCATCCAGCGGATCGTCAAAAGAGTCAAAGTCTTCCAGTAGCAACTCAACTGACAAAAATAACGAATAATAAGATAACTAGGCAATTGCCCTAGTCAAAAATATTTTTATTAAAATTTTTCTAGTCAAATAATTATTTACTTATCTATCCACAAAATTTCATTAATCGAGCCGATCGGAAAAGACCCTTATTTTACCAAGCTCATTGACTCTAGTTTTTTCTTCATTTTCTGGGGGGATTTTTCTCAATTTTTGGCCACGAATGTATTTGAGAAAACCATCTGTCCTCACTTTTTCAAGTAGACGTGTATCCTCCGTAAACTGTTATTAGAAACTATATCGATTTCTATTTTGCAGAAATCAGCCCCGTTTTACATTATAATAAATCCATAAATACTTTTACTACATCACTATTATATGTCAGAATTAACAGACATACTTGTGCAATTGGGACAAGTGGAACCAGAACCTGAAGAACCAGGTGACGTAGAACCCGAGCCAGCACCGGAGCCAGGCCAAGAAAATAAAAAAGAATCATAGAGCATTTGTTTGAACCCTATGCCAATTAATTTTTTATTTTTCATACCCAAATCATGTTCGTGGATTCTCTATGATGTAGGTATGAATGAGGTAAGCTTTACAACCACTTTTCATCCCTAAGAATTAATCGAGCCTGCCAACCAGCAAGAATATCTATTTTCTAAGGGGTAGTAAGTCCATAAATTGGCGGGGAAATTTTAACTTCTATCCAACTTAGAAGATTATCAATACCATCGTTCGTAATAAGTGAAGGAAGCTTTACCCTTGATTCTGGGGGAAGCAATTGATTTATGCACTGCAATGCGCTGGACTTTTTCACGACATCCTTCATTTCTCTGCATTTGCTTATGAGCCCAAGTATTTCTGAATTACTTAAAGACATTCTGTCTATCATATGTACATAAAAGTTTAAGAATGTTCACAGAACGCAAAATTAATTACAAGTCCTGCTTCCTACTTTTAAGGAACCTTTTATCCTTCTTTTAATCTGAGGATACACAACTCGTAGTGCGCAATGAATCTTGACATATCATTTTGCCATTAAACGCAATTTGACTTAAATTGTAATAAAATAACTTTAGGGCTAACTAGAATTTAACAAAAAAGAATAAAGTAATTTAATCAGGTCATCTGTCCTGTCTAATATGGCTTACCGGACGCTTGACCACCAGATGATTGATTAGATGCTTGACCACCAGATGATTGATTAGACGATTGATTTGACCCAGTCTTATCAAAAGTGGTTAGACTTGACAAGTTCCCAAGTTGGTTACCACTTGTTAGCTGTTCTAGCTGCTTCGCTGATCCAATCTCTAACTTCGTATTATTTCCTGTACCATTACTTGCTGCCATCTTCGTATTATTTCCTGTACCATTACTTGCTGCCATCTTCGTATTATTTCCTGTACCATTACTTGCTGCCATCACACTTGTTCCGCTTGAAAGAACGATGCCAACCGCAATTCCTATCAAAAGTAATATTCTTACATCCATGCCTGTACCTCTTCGACATACTATTAAAGCATTATGGCTTCAAAAACAAAAGAGATTGTTGAAAGTACAAAAAAACACCGTAGCGAAAATGCGTAGTATTATATAATAATTGATGATCGATGATTGATGACAACAACAAAGATGTTAAAGCTTATTCTCCTTTTCATCTAGGAAAGACAGAAAAAAATCCGGAATAATACGACAGAAGCAAATCTGAAGAATATAGTTGAACTATTGCTGTTGGGGTTACCTATTAGAGGTCAACATTCCAACTATGTTTTGAAAATATCAAACTACTACGATGCTTGTTTCAAACTTAACTGAATCAGTTGGAGGCTTCGAACTATTTTGACTTAATCCTGCCAGTACTTGAGTACCATTTACTTTTTGATCGTTTAGTGTACTTACAAGTGAGGGATCAGGAACTATATTCTTGATTGTAATCGTTACATTTCCAACGTTATAATCCTTCAATGCAATTGTTTGAGGTCCACGGCCTCCCTGAGGTACCTGATTGGTTTTATTCCATATTTCTTTTCCATCCTTAGAATTTATTGCGATGTCATAACTTTTTACAGGAAGAGTTTTTTCAACAACAGAAGGTATTACCATTCCGCTATTCTTAGCATATTCCGTGCTTGAGATATTGGATTCGGAATTTGGAGGTGGACCACTAAGGTGTGGAGATGATTTATTTAGAAAAACTATCTCTATATTCAATCCAGTAGGAAGAGATGATTGTCCAGATTTTATAGTTACTAAATATGTTCCTTTATCAGAAACTTTCTGCAAAATAGGAGAAGCTAGTCTTACTTCTTTCTCTCCTCCAGCTGACGAATTAACTGAAGATTGAGAAAAACCTAAATTTGGTAACGATAATATAGTAATAATGAAAAGCGGTATGACGATATACTTCATATAGCATATTGATCATTATAATTTATAATAGTTCACATATTGAAGGGCTGGAACCATTTTGGTTATAAAACGACAGCTAGAAATTGAGCGTAATTAAGTCACTAGATTCTAATTTATTGATGATACAAGTTAAAAATAAAGAAGTAGGTATTCACCAAAATACTGGGTAACCAGTCTAGGGGTTTGGTTGTAGATGGGCCAGAGGACAAGAATTATTCTACTTGTTAATTTACTTGCTGAAAGTGGCGATTTTGATAAAAAACATTAATCAAATGCATGGACTCCTCATGTGCTCGCAGCTACAATAGCAGTAATCAAAACGGTTACAGATAGAGTTGTTGAGAACAACCGATGTGATTTCTTCGCATTACATTTTTCAGCACTATTTATTATTTTGATCTATATCTGATTGACCTTCAAAAGAAATATTTTAGGCCTGAATAAGAATGAATTTGATTCATAATGAAAGCGGCGATAGTCCAAGAAGTTCGCGGCAAATGGCAATTAAAAGATATTCCAATCCCTAAACCAGACCCGAACCAAGTCCTTATCAAGATGCATGCAAGCGGAATCTGTTATACTGATGTACATATGACGGAAGGTAAACTTCCAGCTCGTCTTCCCAATACACTAGGTCATGAGCCAGTTGGAGAAATAGTCGAGTTAGGTCAAAGTGTTACAACTAGAAAAATAGGGGATAGAGTCGGGGTACCTTGGACGCAGTATACATGTGGCAGATGCGAATGGTGCCAAAGAGGAAAGTCATTGTTTTGCTTAGAGCAGATTGGAACTGGTGTTAACATTGCCGGAGGACATGCAGAATATATGGTAGCTTATTCAGATGCGACGCAATTACTACCTGAAGGACTAGAATATGAACAAGCGGCACCGATATTCTGTGCTGGATATACTGTGTATAGTGGTTTGAGAATTGCCGAACCTAAACCACATGAACGTATAGCAGTTGTTGGTGTTGGAGGTTTGGGGCATCTGGCTATTCAATATGCTAAGGTCTGTGGATTTGAAACAATCGCCATTACACATTCTAAAGATAAAGAAGAATTAGCATACAAACTTGGTGCAAATGCAGTAGTATCAGATGGCAAAGGTTTGAAGAATTCTGGTGGTGCAGATGTGATTTTAGCCACAAGTAACTCTTACAAGGCTACCAGTAATACTCTAAAGGGCTTAAGACCTGATGGAAGACTGGTTTTAATGGGAATTTCAGATGAACCTCTAATTGTGACAGGTCATTTACTTTACGGGCGAGGTCGCATTATAGGATCAGTGCAAAATGATAGAGAATATCTCTACGAGGCGTTAGATTATGTAGCTAAGGGTAAGGTTCGTGTTATGACAGAATCTTTTCCATTGGATGAAATGAATGTCGCCTACGAAAAAGTTGTGAAAGGAGAATTACGATTCAGGGCCGTACTTAAAATTCAATAAGGATTAAAAAATCATTCTCTTATCCAGGAGAGTTTTTCTTTTGATTCAATTAAAGTAATCAAATAATCAGAGCTTTTTAGTAGACTGAGATAAGGATGAGGGTATATACCCGTTTCAAGAACTACTAGGATATTTTAGATACAATCTTTGTATATTGTCATATTAGCTTAAAAATATCTAAGAGAGTAACAACAGGAATAGATAGAAAATTGCGGGTACTAAGGTTTGAAACGAGCAGGCGTAACAGGATTGCCAAATTCGTTTGGAGAGTATGCAGAATATATCTTTATAATCTGTCCATGTTTTACCTGAAAATCACCAAGTAATTTTATTATATTTCTGTACTTATCATCCAATGCCAACAAAGATTCAGCTAGCGGCCCTGCTAACAATATATGTCCCCCATCTCCTACATCCATAACACGTCTAGCAAAAATAATACCGGGTCCCCATATATTCTGGTTGGAATTTACATCGTTTACTATAAACACAGAACCAGAGGCAAGACCAATTCGGACATCAAGAAATGATCCATCTTCTTTATGCGTATGAGTGTTATATTTTTTCAAAGCTTGATGCAATTCGATTCCAAGTTGAAGAGGAGATTCAGGGCTTAACATAAAGCCTATGGCCATACCGTCACCTGTGGGAAGAACCCTTTTGTCAGAAGTTTTCTTGAATATTTCACAATGACCTATCATGTCATTTAATGCCTCAATCTTCTCTATCTGCCTTCTCACAGATAGGGCAGGATCTGACAGCCCTACTACGTCTACAAAGAAAAATGCGGCCTCGATAACCCCAGAAGGGCCTACATCGGATACACGAGCTTGACCAAAGGCACCAGCAAGCTTCATGTAAATCTTAACATGGCTGTGATGGAACGGCATATCTAGGTAATACTCTGGTTCTTCTAGTATCGGTGCTTTACAAAGACCACAAATAGAAAATTTTGATTTCGAGCTTGCTTCTGATTCAAATTTTAAATTTCCGTCTTGTTCAATATTGAATAGAGTTGAAGATGACTTACTACTTCCTCCTTTAATCGATACTAATCTAAGCTTTCGTTTAATCTTGTCTGATTCTTCTTGAATCGCGATCTCAAATACAATATCAAAAATTGAACTTAACTTATTCAAAATTGGTTCATTACTAGATTGAGTACCAGACATAGTAATAAGAGAAATGGCTTCTAGTTCCTTAATGATAAAAGATAATGCATTTATAAACTTCAATACTTTGTCCTCTTCAAATATTGTAAACATATGTGTTAGCGAATCAAGAACAATAGCACACTTTGGAGGATTGTTAAGGGTAGATCCCGTTGCCTGATGAGATGGATCACCAATATTAGTATTAGATGCGGACCATTCATCTATTATATTTTGAATCTCCTGTAGAGTGGCGGAGAGCTTGGGATCGTTTATACCAGTAGAATTTTCTAATTCTTTGTCGCTAGTAGATACTAAATAAGGATTCAAAAATTTCAAGTTCTTAATTTCTGGATCAGTGACATTGTTGAAAAGTTTCCCATACTCTTTGCGCGTCATACTCGAGTTAATATATATACATAAAAATCCACTTTCTAGGCTATCTGTTATCATCTGCCGACAAAAGAGAGTTTTGCCTCCTCCAGGAGGACTCATTAGTAAAATTATTGCAGAATCAGTCTTCTCAGCAGTAGCCTCTCCTAATAAGCTTGAAAGCCCTGGAATCCTTAATTCAGGCATTATCTTGATTGATGTTGAGTATCTTCGATTTTTTAAATTTAACTCTAAATATTCTTTAATTTTTCTATCAATGCATCAATCTTGCCCGCAAATGGGTGATCTGGAAATTTCAGTGCCGTCAAAAATTCATTACTATCAAACTGAATGTCACAATAACAGGGAATAGAAAGTATTGTATCCATCCCAATGTCTTCGTTAAGTTTGGATACTACCGTAGCTTGATTGCCAACGGTATTATTGTACATTTCCTGTGTTGATGAGGACTGTTGATCTGCCAAACTAGCGGGTAAACAATAACCCGCAGCTCTGTTTAACAATAAATACGATTTAGTTCCAAGCTTCGTGAGGCTTTCATAAATTTCCTTTGCCAAAAGCCGAGTTCCTTTTAGATCAATACCGTCCAACTTGAGCGAAAGAAGAATTGTATCGGCAATTGCGAGAGAATTGATAGACCAATACCGAATACCCGGACTCGTATCAATTATGATAAAATCTGCATTGTACTTGGCAACAATCTCCTCTCTCAGCATAAGAAATTTTCTTAGTAATTGTATCTTGGAACCCTCTTGTCTTACCGCACCATCGAGCTTGTATATTTCATCTTTTGAGGTACTGGAAAAGGCTACAAATAATTTTCCTTTCGAAGAGTCTGATTGTTCGCCATCGTTAGATGGAAATTTATTTAACACTGTCGATAAATCGTGTATAACTTCATCAATCTCGGCATTTTCAAAGAGATAATCATTAATAGATTTCTTTGGCTGCCATTGAAAGTAGTCCTGAAGACTAGGAGCATATACATCGACATCTAATAAAACAGTGGTTAATCCCTTTTTTGCTAGAGCAGCTGACAAGTTCGAGCTGATTGTAGATTTGCCTGTACCGCCCTTGTATGAGTGGAATGCAACACATTTCGTCATTATCTCATTAATTTCAATTTGGTAGTATAAAGTTGTCTAATTCTTACGTCCTATCAGACCTCATGTAGTATAGTATTTTAAATAGTCACAATATTGAATTCAATGTGGACTTTGAAAAACTCTGTAACGACGTTCTTAATCTTGATCCAAAGGTCCGTTTTGCAGGAGTTTGTGACAATACGGGTGAATTAAAAAACGGAGGATACAGAGAAGGTATCAAAAGTTTTCTTAGTGATGATGAATTTAAAAAATCAAATTTAATCACTCTTGAAAGATGGAGGCTTCATAATAAGTTAGCTGACAGGATTGGCAAAGCACGATATGCCATGGAAGAGTATGAAAAAGTAAAGCAAGTTACAATGCCATTAGAAGATGAGCATTTATTGTTAATGAGCACTGAAGTTGATGCTGACCATGGAAAAATAATTGAATCTGCTATACAGCTAATTATATCAAATTACGTCAAGGATTACCTTTAGTTAGGCTATTTTGCGCAATGCCCAAAAGTGTCTGAAGCGGAAAGTTTACCTATAGTTTGATCACTTTACATTATTTTTTTCTGGCTCTACTTACCTCTTCAATGACTTGTTTTAAATAATCTTCTATTTCCGATTCGGGTACTGGTGTTTCAATTCCAGTTTTTTCTGATAATTCTTTTTCATGTACATCTGCTACGTCTTTGAGTTCGCCGACCGCTCTTTTCACTTCTGATTCCATTTGAGCAGTTCCAATGCTAGACAGTAGATTGTTGTCATTTTTGGCCAGAGCTCTCAGATGCTGACGCAAAGTAATATCTTGGGAAAGAGACAGGGCAGATGAGTATAGACCAAATAAGACGAAATATGCCGAAAGTGGTAACAATGAAAGTGAGTTTATGCCATAAGGAGGATAGGACGCTGTATTGACGCTAACGTGATTAGAGATGTACAAAAGTATGAATCCATAAGCTGTTAATTTGAGAAAAGTTTTGATTGAACTATCAGGCAATCTCCTTAGAATTATCCAAAAGGAAAATGCAAAGAGAGCTCCCGTAGAGATAGAAACTAACTTTTGAAAAATGTAAAACGAGAAAAGATCAGGATTTGTATCTGTATCGTATATGTTCAACGCATCAAGTATTGTACTGGTATAACCTAATATTGGTAACGCAATAATTAAAATCATTTTGGGAGCATTAGTTTTTCTGCTGTAATGATATAGTAGGAGCGAGCTTCCTATAAGAGTTAGCAAAAATGAAATGTAATCAACATAATGATAAATAGAGAAAAAGATATTAAAGAAGCTTCCCTCCGGATTGTCGCTGAATTTAACCTCGGATTGGGGTGTAATGATAGAGTCTTTTTGAGAGAGCAAATCTCCCGAACCTAAACCTGAAATGATTTCTGATGTTGCTAGAATAAAAAACGCAAGGGCAAACAATAAGATTCCTATGCTCTGCTTCTTGTCCTTATACCAGGATATGAACCTCAAGGCAAATATAAAAAGTAAAGCACCGGTAACAAAATTACTAATATAAGTAACAAATAATAAAGATATAGTTGAATACTTTGACAAAAGTAATATCTGAATAAGAACCAAAATTACATTTGCAGCCAATACGTACTGTACTATAGTAACAGATTTATGTAAAGCCGAAATTAAAGTAGACCTTGCTTTTAATGCACTACTGCTTGAATCCAATAATTTCAGTAAAAAAAATTGGCCTAGTACATAACCAATCGAAATAATGGTGAATAAAGATATTCCTCTAATGGATGTGTTGAAATCCACCAAAAAATCTGCAACGATTTGATCTACATTTTCAATAACAAGTAATGTGACAATAACTAAGAAGATTATTGAAATCTTTTTACTTGACTTGGAAAAAGAAAAAAAAATATTTTTTCAGACATTAACATTCATGAAATATTGTCTGAGTCGAAGTCGATTTTAGCATCTAGTATCGCAACCAGAAATATTTCCGCTCATATTGCCGGCACTGGTTGCATTAGCTATTGTTGCATTTGTCATATTTCCAACCATGGATGTCGCATTTGGCATTGCATATGTGAAAACTTGAGCTCCAGTTAGGAAAAGTAATGCTGCAACTATGCTTAATGCTATGAAAGTCCTAGTATTTAGCATATTCATGGATTTATTTTTATAATATATAAACTTAATAGATTAGTAATACTTTAGTCTTAAGAATTAAGTGCAAAATTCTAAAATTCTTTTAGTCATTAGCGTAAGTTCGAAACTTTAGAGCATATTTCGTGACAAATATCCTAATCAATCCACATCTCTTTATGGACGAAATTGTTCGTCTTGCTGTCCAATTGACTTATCATTCCATAGCCACTTTTACCGCCTGAAAACAGATACATAAAATAAATAAAAACGAAAATGTTTGAGGTACCGTCCATTGCTTTTCTATATCTCTCATTTTCTATAAAGACCCAATATCTCTTTTCCATACCGGGTAAAAGAGGTCCTAATTGAAACTGATTCTTACTGTCTGTTTTAGTGTTCTCCTTTATGATTGATAGTTTGTCAGGCATTGAATCGGTAATGGTGCATGACACTATCACGTTTGAAGCGGGAACTTCACCAAAATTCTTCATTGTTATAGAGTATTGTTTTTTATTATCGTCTTCTCTTAACAACTCAATTCCTCCATTGGGTCCAACCCAGGGTCTGAATCTGACTTCTGTTTGTAATTTGCTTACCTTTGCCAGTTCAGCAAAGTCTTTTACAGTTTTCCACAAAAGTAAGATAACTCCAATATCTAAAAACACTCCTATAACCTCGAAGTAATCCTTTATCACAACAATTGAATATGGATTTTCACTATTTTCATTTGATACATTTATGGCGTTCTCTGCCCTGATTGAAATTGTTGCCACTAGGAGAAATGATGAGAGAAACAAACATCCGAGAAGATATTTGTATTTGTATTTCAGCAGGTTTTCTAATAACGCAACCATTGTCGATACCATGCCTATTAAAATAGCTTTTAAAATTCTTTTGTATCATCCAGACAAATCTGAATAATTGGTGCATTGAAAAGTAAATATCTATAATTTCTCTCGTTGGAATGACGATATTGTTTGTCCAATTTTTGATTTATGAGATTATCCTAAGTCGCGTATTTTGTTTCTGAATTATCAGGAGGTTGTATAAAAAGATTCGAAAAGGTTTAAACAGCTGATTTTTATTAGACTAAAGAGTGAAAAAGTTTTATATTATATTTCTCTTTGCGATCTTTTGTTCTATAGTTTTAAATCCTTTATTTATTAAAAATGGATCTCCGGCTGGCCTAAGATTTATTTCTCTGGCTTTGGCCGATGATTCGACCGATAGCACTAGCGATTCAAAGGACTCTAGCGATTCAAAGGACTCTAGCGATTCAAAGGACTCTAGCGATTCAAAGGACTCTAGCGATTCAAAGGACTCTAGCGATTCAAAGGACTGTAAGAATGATGAAATTTGGAAGAACGGGCATTGTGAGCAAAAAACTGACGACTCGAAGGATTCAAGCGATACAAGCGATACAACCGATGGAACAACTGACAAAACAACAACCGATGATACAACAACTGACAAAACAACAACCGATGATACAACAACTGACAAAACAATAACCGATCAAACAAGTGATCAGAAAGTGAATGACAACAAGGTATCAAGTGATATCAACAAAGATTCAGCTGTTGAAAAAGACAATGAAGTAACTGATTCTAAAGCAGATGGCAAAGAATATACTCTCCTTGACAAGATAACTAATGATCAATCTCTTCTTCAAAACGTGATCAACGATGAAACAACAGATCCAGGGCTTGTTTCTAATTTGGCAAAATTAAAACAAAAACAAGCTATGAATTCTCTAAATTCTGAAGCATGCGACAATGGAGCTGGAGGTACGATTGCCACTGCCAGTAATGCGCAATGTGCTCAAACTAATAGTGCAATTACTGATACTAATGCAATTACAGATACTGCAATTAGAGTTACTAATGCAATTACAAATACCAACACTAATTCTACCACACCTGTAGATACTAATGCAATTACAAATACCAACACTAATTCTACCACACCTGTAGATACTAATGCAATTACAAATACCAACACTAATTCTACCATTCCTGTTGATGCTACTACCAATTCTACCATTCCTGTTGATGCTACTACCAATTCTACCATTCCTGTTGATGCTACTACCAATTCTACCATTCCTGTTGATGCTACTACCAATTCTACCATTCCTGTTGATGCTACTACCAATTCTACCATTCCTGTTGATGCTAATTCTACTACTACTAATTCTACGACACCATCACTTGGAACATGTGACAATGGTAAAGACAATAATGTTACTAGCACGATTAACAGCGGTGTCATTAACGTATCCTGCTCTCCACCGGTCTCTGATCCCTGTGGCACTGGAGTAGACAACAATGTTACTGGTACCAATAACGATACTATCGCCTGTTCTCCACCGGTCTCTACTTGCACCAATGGTATAGACAATAATACTAATGGCACCAAAATCTGTCCTATATTGGAACCCACTGTAGTGATTGACTCAGCAGTTGGTCAGGCAGGCAATGCTTTGTCTCCAGGAGATTTCATATCTCCTCAGAAAGTGACTTTCACATTCTCGGCTCATGCTAGTAATACAACGGAGTCTTTAGCGGAAAAGGGTCCACAAGGCTATGTGTTTGAATGCGCACTTGATGATGAGTCATACAGTTCCTGTAATTCTCCGATGACGTATGACATGACTGCGGGCAAGCATAATTTTGAAGTAAGACTTGTATCGTGAACTTTGTTTATTACTAGCGAATTATCAGCTACAGATGCTGCTGGGATTTAAATTGTATGTTGAGGTATTATGCAACATGAGGTCGTATTGAACTACTTAGCGAAGATATGTATTTAGAAGACTTCATGACTAAAAAAACAGAATTTTCGATTAAAAAATAAAAGAGTAGTAGATTTTTCGGTAATTTTTCTTACTAACTTAATATACGTCCAATTATAAATAGAAAGAGTTTGGTAATAGGAGTTTGGTCATAGCTAATCGTATTCTCTATTTTGCCTTCATTTTCCTTATTTCATCATCCCTTGCACTTTCCCCTGTTCTCTCGACGCAGGCGTTATATAATCAAAAACGTCCTAACGTAGATTCGCATTTCACTGCTATGAGTGTAAGAAATGGTTTAGTATATACTTCAATTGTCAACACAGGAAATCAACCATCTGGTGCTTCTCACTTCCCCGTTCCACCTAATCAACCACCTGCTGAGGTTGTCAACACAGGAAGTCAACCGTCTCCGTCGTTCTCCTTCTTCCGAAATGTGGCATATGCTCAACCTTATGGCTCCGAAAATCAACCATCCCGTGTTTCCCACTTCATATCTCACAACCCCCACACTGCTCAAACTGACAAGGCAGGAGCTCCGTCTTGGTCTTTCTTGCCCATATTTCCCAATGTAGCCTTTGCTCAAACAACTGAATCTGTAAATCAACCATCTGCTTCATTTTCTCTCACTGTAAGTAGTGATTGTCCTGGACTGGATGGAAATGGTAGTCCGGGCAATGTCGATGATATTATTGTAGGTACTGATGATGCTGATACGATTAGCGGGGGTGGTGGAAATGATAATATAAAGGGGTGTAAAGGAGATGACAACCTTAATGGCAATAATGGTAACGACGTAATTGATGGTGGCGAAGGTAACGATAAGATATTTGGTAATAACGGAGATGATACATTAACTGGTGGTCCAGGTGCAGATCAATTCGAATGTGGAAATAGTAACTCAGCAGGTGACACAATTACTGACTTCAATCCTTCAGAAGGCGATACTATTGTGGATCCTGAAAATTGTGAAAATATAACAACTATTCTTTCTCCGCCAACAATAAACGCTCATGCTGACGATACTGATTGTAGTGACGGCGTTGATATTAGTGGTACCTCGCCTGTTGGCACTGAATCAATAAACCTGTATGCA
>Ga0310892_10000053_pt1 | contig 24968 bp, 29 predicted proteins | sample C0D1metaG_FD_203747 | JGI IMG/M metagenome (GOLD analysis project Ga0310892, IMG submission 203747) | Lab incubated soil microbial communities from West Virginia University Organic Research Farm, Morgantown, WV, United States - C8D2 | ecosystem: Environmental > Terrestrial > Soil > Agricultural...
CGGCCGTACGGCAGACGTCACGCGGCGGATCAACGTGGCGATGATCGAACTGCTCAGCGAGGGCGGGCTCGAGGCGTGCACATTCCAGAATGTCGCTGCCCGGGCAGGCGTTGAGCGTTCCACCCTCTACCGGCGCAATGTCGATCGATGGCAGACCATAGTCGACGCAATTATCGATATGGCCGACCAAATGACGGCGACATTCGACACCGGCTCGTTACGCGGAGATCTCGCCAAAACCCTGAGCAGTCTCGTCGGCGTCCTGAACAGCCCGGTCGGCCCCTCGCTGATGGAGATCGCCGGAGCGCTGCAGTCCGGCGTCGCTCCCGGTCAGGCGGAGAGGTTCTGGCAAAGCCGTCGACAACAGTTGGCGCCCATGTTCGAAGCGGCGATCGAGCGTGGTGAACTGCCAGCGGACGTCGACTGCGACCGTTTGTTCGCCATGGCCGCCGGCCCGATCTACTTCTGGAAATTCGTGGCCTCCAGGCCGCTGACCGACCGTTGGATTCGTGGAGTCGTCGACCAGGTTTGCAACTCCTACGGCGTGCCGAAATAGCCGAACGTGCGCGTACCGTTGCGGCGGCCGATTGGCCTGCGGACGCCAGTACTGAGGGTCGCTAGCCGTGAAGAGCCGCCAAATCGAATAGCACGCCCTTGTTGAATCGCGGAAAAAAGGGCAGTTTCCCCACTCATTGCGAGGGGGGCTGCAATGACCGCAACGACTGACCTTCACATCGACCGGATTCGCGGACCTGAGCGGATCGCTTCGTTGGATGTCCTTCGCGGCGTCGCCATCCTGTTCATTTTGATCATGAACATCTCTCCGATGGGCGGCTACGAATTCGTCCTGTTCGACCTGCGCTATCCGACCTGGACGGCCGCCGATTATTGGACGACTCTATTCACCAGGACATATTTGGAAGGTACTCAGCGCGGGCTGCTGGAGCTGCTCTTCGGGGCTGGCATCATGATCATGGCGCGGCGGGCGATGCGATCCGACGGGCCGGTCGAAGTGGCCGACCTCCATTACCGCCGAAACCTTTGGCTGTGCTTGTTCGGCCTGGCCAATGCGTTCCTGCTGATGTGGTGGGGCGATATCCTGCTGGTCTATGGAATCGGCGCGGTCTTCCTGTTCCCGTTCCGCAAGCTCGGGCCGAAGGCTCAGTGCGGCCTTGCAGCCATCTTTTTAAGTGCGCTGCTCGTCTATAATGTCAGCGGCTATCGCGAACAGACGGCCAAGATACAGGAAGGTGAACGGATCGTCGCCGCGGATGCCGCTGGAAAGAAGCTCAGCGACGAGGATAAGGCGACCCTCAAGGAATATCGCGAACGGATCGAGCGCAGGACGCAGATGCCTGCCCAAAACGCCAAGGCGAAGGAGAAGATCGCCAAGGCAGACAAGGCGCATCATTCGACGTTCGGCGCTTATTGGAATGCCCAGCTGGCGGGCTGGACTTTCCTCATGGGCCTCTTCTGGGTCATCGAGGCGGAGATCGTCGCGACCATGCTGATCGGCATGGCGCTGTACCAATGGGGCATCATTCAGGGCCGGGCGCGACGAAAGATCTATTGGGCGATGCTGGCGGTGGGCTACGGCATCGGCCTTTCGTTGCGGGGCAGCCTCTGGCTCGACATTATGGAGTACAAGCCGGGTCAGCACTGGCAGGAAGTTTTTTACGACACTTCGCGGCTAGCGACCTCGCTGGGACACCTCGCGCTCATTCAACTCATCCTAGGTTCGTCGCTCGGACGGCGCGCGATGAGGCCGTTTGAAGCGGCGGGACGCATGCCGCTGACCGTCTATCTGTTCACTTCCCTGCTAATGATGTGGGTCGTCTTTGCGCCCTGGGGGCTGGACCTGTTTGGCGCCTGGGGCCAGGCGAAAATGCTGGGTGTCGCGGTGATGGTCATCGCAGCCGAACTCATCGCGGCCAACCTATGGATGAGGCACTACGAAAATGGGCCGCTGGAATGGCTGTGGAAAAGTCTTGCCTATCAGCGGCGCGAACCCTTCCGAAAGATTGGCAGCGAACCCACAACGGTAATGCCTTCGCCGATCTAACCGATCGCGACGACCAGCTTCCCGATCACTTGGCGCGCAGCCATCGCCGCGATCGCTTGGCCGCCCCGCTCGAGCGGATAGGTTGCGCTGACATGGGGCCGGATCTTGCCCTCGTCCCACAGCCGGAACAGTTCGACCACATGGCCGGCATTGGCCTTGGGATCGCGGGCGGCAAATGCGCCCCAGAAGACGCCGCACACATCGCAGCTCTTGAGCAGGGTGAGATTGAGCGGAAGCTTCGGAATGCCGGCCGGGAAACCAACCACGAGATAGCGCCCTTCCCAGGCGATGGCGCGCAGCGCGGCTTCGGCATAATCGCCGCCAACCGGGTCGTAGATCACATCGGCGCCGTCCGGACCGACGGCATCCTTGAACAGCTTCGCCAGAGCCTTCTGCCCATCCTTGTCGAATGGGCCGCGCGGATAGACTATTGCTTCGTCGGCTCCTGCCCCGCGCGCGGCGGCCGCCTTTTCGTCCGAGGACACGGCGGCAATGACACGGGCTCCCTTCGCCTTTCCCAGCTCGACCGCCGCCAGCCCAACTCCGCCCGCAGCTCCGAGCACCAGCAATGACTGTCCAGCCTGGAGCTGACCTCGATCATAGAGGGCGTGGATCGAGGTGGCATATGTCAGCAGCAGCGCCGCACCGTCGGTAAAGCTGCGCTCCGCCGGAAGTGGAATTGCGATCTTGGACGGGATGACGATCTTCTCGGCCATTCCGCCCCAGCCGGGGACAGCAATCAGCCGGTCCCCCGGCTTCCAGCCAACTACTTCCTCGCCGACCGCTTCGACCTCGCCCGCGATCTCGCCGCCGGGCGCGAACGGCCGCGGCGGCTTGAACTGATATTTGTCCTCGATGATCAGCACGTCGGGATAGTTGACCGCCGCCGCCCGCACCCTGACCAGCAGCTCGCCCGGACCCGGGGAGAGTTCGGCCAGATCGGTCAGCCGGAGCGTTTCCGGCCCGCCGGCCTCATGTGACAGCAGCGCCTTCATTCAATCCCCCGCGCGTGCGCATCCTCGATGACGTCCTTGGCGGTCATGCCGTGATAGGCCTCGCGCGCCACGGCTTTGGGATCCTTGTTGCCGTAGCGCATGCCGCCGGGATTATGCATTGCCGCGTCGAAGGTCAGCCGGTCCTTGATCGGCAGATCGCGGCGAGCCTTTTCCGTGGACTTGGCGAAAACCTCCGGGCTGGAGCCATCGATGATCGTCGGCGCTTTCGAGCAGGCGGCGGCCATCGCCATCAGCAGGACGAAGGCAAGCCGACGCTTCACTCGACGTAATTCGCCGTCGTTTTGGATCGCACTTCCTCGGCGGTCACGCCCGGCGCCAGCTCGATCAGCTTGAACGGCGAGTCATGGTCCGGCCGCTGGAACACGGCGAGGTCGGTGATGATCATGTCGACCACATTCTTGCCGGTCAGCGGCAAGGTGCAGGCCGGGATGAACTTGGGGTCGCCGTTCTTGGACGTATGCTCCATCACGACGATGATACGCTTGACCCCCGCGACAAGGTCCATCGCCCCGCCCATGCCCTTGATCATTTTCCCCGGGATCATCCAGTTGGCGATGTCGCCGCCTTCGCTGATCTCCATCGCGCCGAGCACGGTCAGATCGATATGACCGCCGCGGATCATGGCGAAGCTGTCCGACGAGCTGAAATAGGAGGAGCTCGGCAGTTCGCTGATCGTCTGCTTGCCGGCGTTGATCAAATCGGCGTCCACCTCGTCCGGATAGGGGAACGGGCCAATGCCGAGCATGCCGTTTTCGCTCTGCAGCGTGACGGTCATGCCTTCCGGAATATTGTTGGCGACAAGCGTCGGGATGCCGATGCCGAGGTTGACGTAATACCCGTCCTTCAGCTCCTTCGCGGCTCGCGCCGCCATCTGGTTGCGGTCCCAGCCTTTAACGATGGTAGCCATCAGGCGGTCTCCCTTTCACGCGTCGTCACGAACTCGATCTTCTTGTCGTAAGGCGCGCCGAGCACCAGCCGCTTCACGTAGATGCTGGGCACATGGATGCAGTCGGGATCGAGGCTGCCGACGGGCACAATCTCCTCTACCTCGGCGACGCAGACCTTGCCGCTGGTCGCGGCCGGCTGATTGAAATTGCGGGCGGTCTTGCGGAACATGAGGTTGCCGCTTTCGTCCGCCTTCCAGCCCTTGATAATGCTGAGATCGGCGCGGATGCCGCGTTCGAGGATATAGTCCTCGCCATCGAAATTCTTGACCTCCTTGCCCTCGGCGACCTGGGTGCCGACGCCGGTCTTGGTGTAGAAGCCGGGAATTCCCGCGCCGCCGGCCCGCATTCGCTCGGCAAGCGTCCCTTGCGGACAGAATTCGACCTCCAGCTCACCAGCCAGATATTGCCGCTCGAACTCCTTATTCTCGCCGACGTAGGAGGAAATCATCTTCTTGACCTGCCGCGAGCGGAGCAGCCGCCCAAGCCCCTCGTTGTCGATCCCGGCATTGTTCGACGCGATGGTGAGATCCTTGACCCCGCTGGCCTGGATCGCATCGATCAGCCGCTCGGGAATTCCGCACAGGCCGAATCCGCCCGCCGCGATGGTCATGCCGTCGAACAGCAGGCCGTCGAGCGCGGCCCCGGCATCCGGATAGATTTTTTTCATCCGACTCTCCTTGGGCGCGGCTCTGCCGTCCGCGACCCCAAGGGTCAAGCGGATCAGGGGGCCCGGCTGCTCCTAAGTCCGGCGGCAACGATTCCAGCCTCCGCGCAGGCGGCGTCATCCGCCGGCGCCTCGCCCGACACGCCGACCGCTCCGATGCGCGCTTTTCCATCGGCGCTGAATATCGGAACGCCGCCTGGCACGACCACCACCTTCGGCGCACGGTCGAAGCCCGGTGTACCGCGCGCTCCCTCCAGCATCTGGGAGGTTGAAAAGCCCCATGCGGCGGCTGCCTCTGCCTTGGCCAGTGCGAAGTCGAATATGCCGCTGCCGTTGCCGTCCATCCTCAGCGCCGCAACCAGGTGCCCTCCGGTGTCGACCACCGCAATGGCGTGGCTTTGCTTCTTCGCAGTGGCATGGGCAACGCAGCCGGCGATGATGGCGTGAGCTGATTGTGCGCTGAGGACCGGCCCGGATTGGGCGGTCGCCGTCGAGGCAATCAATATTGCCGGGAAAAGAAGCAGACGCATGTGCCGCCCCCATCTTTGCCATTGGAGTTTTCGATGGTCATCGCCGAAGCAATGCGCAACATCGTTTCGACCAATCGATCAACCGCTAATTCGGTCCAACCGCAACAAATTCACTGTCTACGGCGAGCAGCGATGACGCTTCCTGCGGCAGGCGGGCAATTCGCGGCGCCTTCGACGGATTCGACTGGTAACGTCCGCGATCGAACCGGACGGCCCTGACCCCCGGCTGTGCCCCGCCGCCGCCGACGAACACCCCAAGGTCGAACCAACCATTGTGGTGTTCCGGCAAGCGATAGATCGGCAAGCGGCTGACCGTCATCCGCCCGATAGAATGCCAGCCCGCCTCAGTTGGCGTCAGCACGAATGTCGTGCAACCGCCCGATCCGCAGTAATTGCGGTCGTTGAGATGGACGATGGCCTCCTGTTGATGGTCGTCGTTAAGGTCCGAAAAGACGATGGCGTAGCTCGCGCCTTCTGCGAAACCGTCAGGGCCCAACTGGGCGCGTACCCCTGCCAAAACGTCAGGCGTACGTGAATCTTGCTGTGCCGATGCGCCAGTAGCCAGAAGCGCTGCGGTAAGGGCGAGGATTGCGACGTGACGCATCATCAACTCCTTTCGTTGACCGGCATGGATCGCAGACAATCGAGCGCCTGCTCCCTGCGGTCCCATGGAACGAACAGATGATCGTGAAACCTGCCGGCAATGATATTCGCGCTGATGCCAACGTCCGCGAGACGCGAAGAAAGTGTGGCGGTCAGCCCGACTGCATCGAGGCTGGAATGGACGTCAAGGCTGATCCGCGCCCATTCGCCAGACGGATCGGTGCCGATGGCGGTCAACCCCTCATCCTCGCGAACCAGCGCGAACTGACTATCCACCAACGCTGATTCCGTCGCGACGGAAAAACGATACCGCTCCGAATGAAGGCGCGGTTCGAGCGCATTGAGGAGCCGCGCAAGATCGCGTTCCCCCTCCAACGCGACCTATCCCCTGAGCTTCGCGAAGATGCCCTGCAGCTGCATGGCGTTGCCCATGTCGCCCTCGACCTTGAGCTTGCCGGTCATGAAGGCGGTCATGCCGTCGAGCGCGCCCGACGCCAGCGACTGGAAATCGTCCCAGCTGACCTTGATTGTCGTGTCGGCCGCCGCGTCACTGTCGCTGACCAAATTATTGGCGCCGTCCATCAGGATCACGCCCTCATCGCCTCCAAAGTCGAGCTTGACCGTCTTGCCCGGGAGCCAGGCCCCCGAATCCTGCATCTTCGCCAGCAGATCCGCCTTGGTCATCGAGTGTCTCCCGTTGGTTTAGGTTGCGACTAGCGACGGAGTGGGTTGGCGACAAGCGGGGAGAAGCCTATCTCACGCGCCATGAGCTACGATACCGACCTGCAACTCTTCATCGACGGCGTGTGGAAATCGGGCGAAGGCCGCGACGCACATACGGTCGTCAATCCTGCCCATGGCGGCGGCATTGCCGAAGTGCCCTATGCCACCAAGGCCGACCTGGACGAGGCGCTCGCCGCCGCCGACCGTGCCTGGCCGGAATGGCGCTCGACCGACGTCGAGAAGCGCGGAGGCATCCTGCACAAGGTCGCCTCGCTGCTGCGCGAACGCGCCGACCATATCGGTCGGATCCTGACGCAAGAGCAGGGCAAGATCTTCAACGAGGCGCGCCTCGAGGTGCTGGGGTCGGCGCAGTTGTTCGATTGGTACGCGGAGGAGATCAAGCGCGACTATGGCCGCACTCTGGTCCGGCCCGCCGGGCAGCTGTCGCGGGTTATCCGCCAGCCGGTCGGGCCCGTCGCCACCTTCAGCCCGTGGAACTTCCCGATCTATTTGCTGGCGAAAAAGGTTGCCGCCGCGCTGGCCGCCGGTTGCACGGTCATCTCACGCCCGCCGCACGAGACGCCGGGAGTCGCGACCGAGCTTTTCCGCGCACTGGCCGATGCCGGCATCCCCAAGGGCGTCGCCCAGCTGGTCCATGGCGACGCCAACATGATCAGCACCACGCTGATCGGAGCCAAGGAAATCCGCAAGGTCAGTTTCACCGGATCGACCAATGTCGGCAAACATCTGATGCGCCTCGCCGCCGACAGCATGACCCGCATTACGATGGAGCTGGGCGGCCACGCGCCGGTGCTGATCTTCGACGATTGCGACCTTGAAAAGACGCTCGACATGGTCGTGCCGCAGAAGTTCCGGAACGCCGGCCAGGTGTGCGTCTCGCCGACCCGCTTCTACGTCCAGGAGTCGATCTACGACACGTTCCTGAAGGGCTTCGCCGAACGCACCGCCAAGGTGAAAGTCGGCAACGGCCTTGAGGAGGATACTCGCATGGGCCCGCTCGCTAACGAGCGCCGTCCGGAAGCGGTCGGAGCGCTAATCGAAGACGCTGCGGCCAAGGGCGCGCGGGTGCTCGCCGGCGGATCGAAGGGTGACGGCGGTTTCTTCTTCCAGCCCACGCTACTGGCCGATGTGCCCAACACCGCCAACATCATGAATGAGGAGCCGTTCGGCCCGGTCGCAGTGACCAAGTCTTTCTCGACCTTTGACGAAGTGATGGAGCAGGCCAACCGCCTGCCGTTCGGCCTTGCCGCCTTCGCCTTCACCGAGAACGGCCGCCGCGCCAATCTGATCGGCGATCTGATCGAAAGCGGCATGGTCGGCATCAACACCTTCGCCATCTCGGTCGCCGACGCGCCGTTCGGCGGGGTCAAGGATTCAGGCTTCGGCTCCGAGGGCGGCAAGGAAGGGCTCGAGTCCTACCAGGTCGTCAAAGCGATCCACCAGGCGTGAAGACAAGCCTGCCGGCGCTTTGCGCCCTGGCCATCTCGCTGGCATTGCCTGCACGTGCGGCGCCGGTGCCGGTCGAGGGCGCGCCATATCATCGTCTGGTATTCTCGAATGACGATCTGGCGGTGATCGAGACCATCGTCCCGCCAGGCGGCGATTCCGGATTTCACCGCCATTCGCACGAGCTGTTCTATGTCGTCATCGCGCCGGCCAAGGTCAGCACGCAGCGGCTCGGCAGAGAGCTTCGAGCGGCACCGCCACTGGTTCCCGGCAGCGTCGGAATGAACGCGATGTCGGACGAGCCCTTCATTCATCGCATCGTGAACCCGGACAAGACGGCCTATCATGTTGTTGCGGTCGAGCTTCGCCGCAACGCTCCGCTCGGGCGGCCAGTCAACGACCGGCCAGGGGCATCGGGCTTCGTTCAGGTCCAAGACCATCCGCGCCTTCGTGCCTGGCGGCTTGTCCTTGAGCCCGGCCAATCGGCACCGGCCTTTGATTATAGCGGAATCGGGGCCCGGATCTTCATCCGCGGCGGAGAGTTAACCGTGACCAGTGACGGCCAATTGGACCAGGCTCTGGTCGTTGCACCGGGTGATTTCGAACAGCTTCGGACGGGGGCGGCGATTGGGCTCCGCAACAGCGGCCGGACGACGATCGAGCTGATCGACGTGGAGCTCAAGTAAACCCCTTAGGGCACCGCCGTATTGAACTGCAGCACCGGCGTGACGTTGGTGAAATTGGCGATGTCGGCTCTGAGTGCCTTGGCGCCCTCGCTCGCCGCCGCCTCGCGCGCTCCCTGTTCGTCGCGGAAGCTCAGGATGGTGGTCACGAAAAAGGCCGGCGGCGTTCCATCGGCACTCTCCTCGCCCTTCAGCACGCTGGCGTAGCCGAGCCCGAACGGCCCGAACGTCTTGCCCACTTCGGGCAGGTGCTTGGTCCGGTAATAATCATGGTCGAAGGTTGCGCCGTCCGCGTTCGGATAGTGAATGGTGATAATATACATGGGGCGGCCGCCTAGCCGGTTTCGGCGGCCGCATCCAGCGGCTTGCTAGCCGTCGATATCCCAGCCCAGCGCCACCCGGCCGGTGAGGTCGAATTGCGGTTTTTCCTGCAGCGGATGGAAGCGCGCGGCCTGGATGTCGCGGAAAGCGCGCTCGAGCCCGGTCTTGCGATAGAAGGCCGCGCCGCCAGCGACTTCCATCGCCTTGGTGACGGTGTCGATTGCCGCCTGTCCGGCAAGCGTCCGGCACTGCATTGCCTCGCTGGTTGTTTCCGGACCCGGCGTGCCGGTCTCGGCAATTTCGATCATCCGCCGGTGCGCCAGGCGAGCAGCCAGCAGGCGGTTCTCCATCTCGCCGACAGTCTGCGCCAGTAGCGGGTCCTGCGGCCGCTTCCTGGCCATCGCCAGCGCCCGGTTTCGCGCCCCTTCGGCGACCCCGAGATAGGCGGAATATATCAAACCGAATGCGATCATGCTGATCACATGGAACAGCATGTGCCATTGGCCCTGCGGCCTCTTGCCGGCGATCGCCGCGTCAGGGATGAATAACCCGTCGAAAACGACATCGTCTGAACCCGTGCCGCGCATGCCGAGCGTCTGCCAGGTTGGCTCAATCCTGACGCCATCGCCCTTCAGCGGCGCGCCGAAATGGAGCACGGTCGGTCCAGCTTCGGGATCGTCATAGACCGCGCTGGTGTTGAGGAGGCTGCCGACGGTCGAACCGCTGGCAAAGGCCTTGCGAGCGGTCAGCTTATACCCTCCCTCGACCTTTTCCATCGTCCCGGCACTGCTCAGCCAGTCGGAACCGCCGCTCGACACCAACTTCAATTTCTCGGCGACGACGCGCTTCAGCAGGCCGTCAGTCGGCGCGCCCTGGTTCTTGAAGCGCCACGCCGCGACCGCAATAATATGGCTGTGCATCGATGCAGCCAGCGCGGTCGAACTGCACGCCGCGCCGATGATCCGAAGGGCATCGGCGACTTCGCTGATCGTCGCTCCGCCGCCACCAAACTCTTGCGGCACCAAGGCAGTGAAGAAGCCGGCTTCCTCTAGCGCGGAGAAGCCTTCGGTGACGAAACTGTCGTCCGCGTCATGCTTTGCAGCATGTTCGGCAATCGCGGCGGCAATTTTCTCGGCCTTCTTGGTCCAGTCCGTGGTCATGGGCTTCTCGGCAAGCGCCAGCATTCGCGTTCCTCCATCCTGCAATTTGCTCGGGATGGAAAGACGCTACTGCCGCAGCTCGACGCCGGACTAGTTCAGGATCTGAATTAGAGTGCTACAGATTCTGTAGCGCTATTTGTACGCGCCCTCACGCAGGTTGATCTTGTGCTCGGCCCACATTTTGAGTGCCGCCAGCATCTGCGCCCAGCCCATGCAATTGCCGTAACTGGCTTTCCGCGCGGCTTCCGTCTCATGCCAGCCGGCCTCTTCGACCTCTACCTTGGTTCTGCCATGCTCGATTTCCGAAAAGTTCATCGTCACCTGCAGCTGGTAGTCGGTGCCTGGCTCATTGGCCTTCCAGTGGAAGACGATTTTCTCGTCAGGGACGACTTCGGTCACATCGACCGGGAAGGCCCCAGGGAAGTCGGCGAAATCCCAGGTCACGGTCTGGCCCTGCTCAAGCCGGGCGCTGGCGCCGCCGGTGGTGAAATAGGCGGACAGTTCCTTGGGGTCGGCCACCGCCTCGAACACGTCGTGGCGCGGGCGGTTGACGATGATGAACACGCGAAATGTGGGTTCCATGGCGAGTCGCTCCTTGAAGGTGCGTCAGATATGTTATATATCTATAACATGTCAATTCCGCCCTATGTTCCGACCAATTCAATCAGCGAGCAGCAGGATCGGGTGTTCCGAGCCCTCGCCTCGCATCACCGCCGCGCGATCCTCGACGTATTGCGGGACCAGCCGCTGACCACCGGAGCGCTGTGCGGCCAGTTTCCGGAGCTCGACCGCTGCACGGTAATGCAGCATCTGAAGGTGCTCGAAAGCGCGGACCTGATCATCGCCGAACGCAAGGGCCGCGAGCGCTGGAACCACCTCAACCCCCTCCCCATTCACGCCATCCACGAACGCTGGATCGGGCCCCACGCCGAGCGAGCCGTGGCGATGCTGGCGAAACTCAAGCGCGATCTGGAAGCGAGCAGTTGAACGGGAGGCTAATGGCCCGAATGGGTTGCCGCCGGTTCCCCTTCCGCTGCAATGCGCAGGTTCTGCATCATGCCGTGATCGCCGTGATACATGATGTGGCAATGCGTCACGAAGTCGCCGGTGAACCGTTCGTAGCGTGTGCGGAAGGCGACGCGCAGGTCTTGCTTGACGTAGACCGTGTCCATCCACTCGCCTTTTAGTCCGGCATAATCCGGATCGAATGCCGGACTCTTGGGGTCGGTGACATCCTGCCCCTTTGCGTCCTCGATTGAGATGACCTGGAATGGATTGACGTGGATGTGCAGCGGGTGGTCGTCGAGCAGCGCGACGGCCCGCCATTCCTCCGCCTTGCCGAGGGGAAGAACCGCATCGATCCGGTTGTGGTCATAGACATGGCCGTTGATCCGGAAGGATTCCTCTCCATGCCCTTCGATGATGTTGAGGATGATCTCGCGGTAGTCGCTGACCTCGGCCTCCGGAATTGGCTTGTGCCAATCGAACGATGACAGCTTCAGACCGTCCTTGAGGTCGCCAATGACCCGCGCTCGTGTTGCCGATTGCTCGTTTCCGGCCAGCGCCTTCTCCGCGGAATGGATCAGCGTGGAACGCAGCAAGGCTTCGGAATCACCGGCCTGACCGACAACGCCTTTCGCACCGACCACCGCGATCATCCGCGGCGGATTGTCGTGCTCCAGATTGTCCGGACCGGTGTCGTTCACCATGCAGTAGAGCCCCTGCTCCGGCAGCCTTACGATCACATCGATCCGCTGGCCGGGAAACAGGATTGCCTCCTCGACCTTGCGGGCCGCGGTTCGGGTCAGCCCATCCTGTGCAATCTGCCACATCGGCAGGGGCTGGCCGGTGCAATAGCGCTCGCGCCACGCAATCTGCTCCTCGGCCTTGACCGTGAGCAGCGCAGGGGCGGCAGGATCGAGCCGATAGAGCCGCATGCGCATCGGCTCGCCCGTGCCGGCGTTGATCAGGCGCCACCGTTCGAATCCGCCTGCCCTTGCATCGCTCAGCTGTGGCTCGACCTTGCCGTTGATGCCGGTGAAGCGGCCCGAACGGCGCCAGCCCCAATCATTGTCAAAGCTTTCGATGCCGCCGATCTGGCCGGGAGAACAGGTGAACGGACGCACTGGTTCGTCCTGTTTGTCGCGCTGGCCCTCGATCCGGCCCTTGCCGTCCAGGCAGCCATATTTGATGTGCTGGAAGACCATCACGCGCTCCGGGAACGGTCGGCCGCGCTCGTCTTTCAACAGGATGTCGATGTCACCCGGGCTACTCGCCGTAGGCAGTCTGTTGCCGGTAACGATCAGGGCCCCCGCCATGCCGCTGCCGACCTGGACGAAACCAGCGCCGTGCGCATGGGGATGATACCAGAAGGTCCCGGCGGGGTGATCGGCCGGAATGTCATACTCGTATCGAAAATGGTCACCCGGCGCGATCGAGAGGAGGACGTTGTCGCTGTGGCCGGAGGGCGAGATCCACAGGCCGTGAGTATGGAGGTTGGTGTCGTTGTAGCAGCTGTGATCGGCACGCTGCTTTTCGGTGCACGCCTCAAGCTTATTGTCGAGTTCGATTGCCAGCCGCTGGCCCGGCGCGACCCTAATGGTCGGTGCGACAAAATCGCCCGGCTTGGCGCCGGAGCCGATGAAGGAGCGCAACTCGACCCGATCGTCGCTCAGCGTCCACGGGTTGTAGATCGTCCCCTGCGCCCTGCCGATTTCGAAGCGATACTCCAGTGGCGCGGCAGCCGCCGCGGCCAGCATGCCGGCAATCAGAATCCCCATTTTGCGCCCCCGCTATCGGGTAGTACGCGCACAGCCCCACCACCGTCTGGGCGCAAACCGGAGGCAGCACAAGCGGGCACTCCACAAGCGCCGCATTGCGGGCTAGAGCCCAGTTCATGCCAGAAACCGCGCTCCGCACCGGCGGCCAGATCCTTGTCGAGCAGCTAAAGATCCAGGGCTGCGACCGCATCTTCACCGTGCCGGGAGAAAGCTTCCTCGCTGTTCTCGATGCGCTTCACGACGCGCCGGAAATCGAGACGATCGTCTGCCGCCAGGAAGGCGGGGTCAGCTATATGGCCGACGCCGACGGCAAGATGACCGGCAAGCCCGGCGTCGCCTTCGTCACCCGCGGTCCGGGCGCAACCAACGCGTCGGCCGGAGTGCACGTCGCCTCCCAGGATTCGACGCCGATGATCCTGTTCGTCGGCGATCTCGACCGCGCCGATCGAGACCGGGAGGGCTTCCAGGAACTCGACATGGCCGCCTTCTTCGGCCCGGTCGCCAAATGGGCGGCGCGGATCGACGATGCCCGACGCATCCCCGAATATGTCGCCCGCGCCTTTCGCGTCGCAACGGCGGGACGTCCCGGCCCGGTCGTGCTCGCGCTTCCAGAAGACATGCTGCGCGACGAAGTCGAGGCGCTTGATCGGCCCAGGATAGCACCGATTGCGCAGCCGCCCTGCGCTGGAGCGATGGAGGCGATGTTCGGCCTGCTTAAGGATGCGACCAATCCGGTGGCGATTATCGGCGGCGCTGGGTGGGACCGTGATGCGGCCCATCATTTCGCGACCTTCGCGTTCCGCTATGGCATACCAACAGCCGCCGCATTCCGCCGCCAGGACGCGATCAGCAATGACTGCGGCGTTTATGCTGGCCAGCTCGGTTACGGCCCCAACCCGAAGCTGCAACAGCGCATTCGCGAAGCGGACCTGCTGCTGGTCGCCGGCGCCCGCCTCGGCGAAGCCACCACCGACGGTTACAAGCTGGTCAATCCGGACCATCCGGACCAGCTGTTGATCCACGTCCACCCCGACCCCAATGAGCTGGGCCGGGTGTTCAGGGCCGACCTGCCGATCTGCGCCGACATGGGCGAGTTCGCCGAGATGGCGGCCGACTGGGCCGATCCCGAACTGGTCCGTTTTTCGACCGGCGAAGAAGCCCACAGGGAATGGCTCGAATGGAGCGAACCTGCGCCTCGCGAAGGCGTGAAGCTCGACCTTGGCCCCTGCGTGAAGGCGATGCGCGAGGTGCTGCCGGCCGATACCATCATCTGCAACGGCGCCGGCAATTTCTCAGGCTGGTGGCACCGCTATTGGCGTTATGGCGTGATGCCCACCCAGCTGGCACCGACCAGCGGCACAATGGGCTACGGCCTCCCCGCCTCGGTTGCGGCCGCGCTGCGTTTCAAGGACCGGCCGGTGGTTTGCGTCGCAGGTGACGGCGACTTCCTGATGAACGGGCAAGAGCTTGCGACGGCGGCGCAATATGGCGCCGACCTGCTCGTCATCCTGGTCGACAACGGCGCCTATGGCACGATCCGCATGCACCAGGAGCGGGACTATCCGAAGCGGGTCAGCGCGACGGGTCTAGCCAACCCCGATTTCGTCAAGCTGGCCGAGGCCTATGGCGGCTGGGCAGAACGGGTCGAAGCGACGGAGCAATTTGCCCCCGCACTCACTCGGTCGTTGGAGCGTGGGGGCATACGCCTGATTCACTGCGTGACTGACGTCGAAGTGATCACCAACCAAACGACGATCGCTGCCATCCACGCGCGTTGAGCCCCAACGGCCGAGATCGGGCAAGGAAAGATGCGCGGCAGAAGGTCCGTTCCGGAGCTTGCTAGCCGAGGAATCCTTCTGCGCCGATGAGCGGCACGAACCGCACCCCGCCCAAATCCTCCTGGATCAAAGTTCCGTCGCCCTGTTTGGTCACCTTGACTAGCGACTGGACACCATGCGGGCTGCCAAGCGGCATCACGATCCGCCCTCCCAGTTTCAGCTGCGCGATCCAGCTTTGCGGGACATGGCTGCCGCTGGCCGCGGCGACGATTGCGTCAAACGGTGCTTCCAGAGGCCAGCCGAGCGTACCGTCGCCTTCGAAGATTTGGACGTTGCCATAACCGAGCCGCTTCATTCGCTGCCGGGCAAGTTCAACCAGCTCATGATGCCGCTCGATTGCGACGATCTCCCCAGCGATCTGGCCGATGACGGCGGCCGCGTAGCCCGACCCGGCACCGACCTCGAGCACCTTGTCGCCCGGTCCTATCCCTGCTGCGTAAATCGTCAGTGCGACGATATAGGGCTGGCTGATGGTTTGGCCGCTTTCGATCGGCAGGGGGGAGTCCTGGTATGCGTAACCTGCATAATCGGCGCTGACGAATTGCTCGCGCGGCACGGCCCTGAAAGCCGCGAGCAGCTTTGGATCGTCCAGACCCCGAGCGGCGATCTGCCGTTCGACCATGCGATCGCGAAGGGTGGTGAAGTCCGTCACCGCTTGCCTCCTTGGTTCGAACTCTTGGGCTTGCCGGCCCGTTCCTGCTAGTGCCTCGGGGGAAAAGGGAGTCTCCAAATGACCGCGACGGATACCGTCTTCGCTGGTTCGATTCCGGCGATCTATGACCAATATATGGTGCCGCTGGTATTCGCGCCCTACGCGCAGCTGGTCGCGAAACGGGCTGCGCAGTTTGGACCTCTTCGAATTCTCGAAACAGCCGCAGGGACGGGTGTTGTCACCAAGGCAATGCGCGACGCCATCCCCGACGCGGACATCGTCGCCACGGACTTGAACGCGCCGATGCTCGAGCAGGCCGCAAAGCAAGCCGGCGGCCCCCGCGTCCATTTCGAGGTCGCCGATGCGCAAGCACTGCCCTTCAAGGATGCGAGCTTCGACCTGGTGGTCTGCCAGTTTGGAGTGATGTTCTTCCCGGACAAGGTGCGGGCCAATTCGGAAGCGCGCCGCGTCCTTCGAGACGGTGGCCGCTACCTGCTTGTGATCTGGGACCGGGTTGAGCAAAATCTTGCAACGATGGCGGCTGGCCGAGCGGTGGGCGACCTGTTCCCGGGCGATGCCGTACGCTTCTACGAGCGCGTGCCGTTCCGCTACCACGACATAGGTGAGATCGAGCGCGACCTGCTGGCCGCCGGCTTCACCGATATTGAATTTGAAACAGTCGAACTGCGAAGCCGGGCTGACTCGGCCCGCGATGCCGCAATCGCGCTAGTCCAGGGAACGCCGGTACGCAGCGATATTGAACAAATCGACCCCAGCCGGCTCCACGAAGCGACGGACGCCGCCGAACGAGCATTGAATCAATATGAAGGCCCCGCGGGCTTTGACGCGCCGATGTCGGCGCGGCTGGTGACCGCGATCAAATAAGCCCGGCCAGCGGACTGCTGGGATCGGCGTAGCGGCGCTTGGCCATGCGCCCCGAAAGATAGGCCAACCGCCCGCTCTCGACCGCCAGCTTCATCGCCCGCGCCATCATGATCGGGTCCTTGGCCTCGGCGATTGCGGTGTTCATCAGCACCCCGTCGCAGCCCAGCTCCATCGCGACGGCTGCGTCGCTCGCCGTGCCGACACCGGCATCGACCAGCACCGGCACCTTGGCGCCCTCCACGATCAGCCGGATGGTGACGAGATTCTGGATGCCGAGGCCCGAACCGATTGGTGCGCCCAGCGGCATGATCGCAACAGCGCCGGCCTCTTCAAGCTGCTTCGCGGCGATCGGGTCGTCGACGCAATAAACCATCGGCTTGAAACCTTCATTGGCCAGAACCTCGGTCGCCAGCAGCGTTTCGCGCATGTCCGGGTAGAGCGTCTTCGCCTCGCCCAGCACCTCGAGCTTGACCAGGTCCCAGCCGCCCGCCTCACGCGCCAGCCGCAGCGTGCGGATCGCCTCAACGGCGGTAAAGCAGCCGGCGGTGTTGGGAAGGTAAGTGACCTTCTTCGGATCGATGAAGTCCACCAGCATCGGCTGCTTGGGATCGCTGATGTTGACCCGCCGCACCGCGACCGTGACAATCTCGGCGCCCGACGCCTCGACCGCCGCCGCATTCTGTTCGAAATCCTTGTATTTGCCCGTGCCGACGATCAGCCGCGAGGTGAAGGTGCGATCGGCAACAGTCCATGTGTCAGTCAAAACTCAACCCCCGCCAACAAAGTGGACGATCTCATATTCGTCGCCGTCCTCGACCGTCACTTCGCCGAACGTCGAACGAGGCACGATTTCCAGGTTCCGCTCTACCGCGACACGCTGCGGGTCCAACCCGACCTCCGCAATCAGTTGGGCAAGCGACGTCCCGGACGGCACGCGGCGGTGCTCGCCGTTGATCATCACACCTGCAGTACCGTCGAGAGACATAAGCGACGCTTTCGCTTCACGGATGAGCCCGGGGCCCATATAGGGGCTCGCCATGGCGACGCCACCGCTGATCTTCGTCCTCAACGGGCCGAACCTCAATTTGCTGGGATCGCGGGAGCCGGAAATCTACGGAACGGATACTCTCGACGTCATCGCCGAGCGGCTCAGTGCGCAGGCCGACGCTCTTGGAGTGACGCTCGACATTCGGCAGTCGAACCATGAGGGGCATCTGATCGATTGGCTGCATGAAGCGCAGGCAAAGGGCGCCAAGGCGGTGATCCTCAATCCTGGCGGATACAGCCATACGTCGGTCGCTTTGCACGACGCGGTGAAGTCGATCGCGACTCCGGTGATCGAGGTTCACTTGAGCGACCCGGAAAAAAGGGAGTCTTTTCGCCATTCGGATCTTGTCGCGCTGGCCGCGACCAGGCTGATCAAGGGAGAAGGCGCCCGCGGATATTCGCTGGCACTGGACGCGGCGGCCCGGCTCTGACAGGGAGCCGCGTCGGAATTCAAAGGGTTATGAAATGGCCGAATCCAAGGAACAGCAGGCGATGCGCGTCGATACGGCGCTGGTTAAGGAACTCGCCGAGCTGCTCTCAAGTAACGAGCTTACCGAAATCGAAGTCGAGGACGGCGACCGCAAGGTCCGCGTCCGCCGCGAGGCGGCGCCGGTCATGGCTTACGCCCCTGCGCCCGTTGCAGCACCGGCTCCGGCACCCGCCTCGCCCACTGCCGACGCCGCGCCAGCCCCAGCAGCCGCGCCGATCGACGCGGTCAAATCGCCGATGGTCGGCACCGCCTATCTGTCGGCTGAGCCCGGCGCCAAGCCGTTCATCGCGGTTGGATCGCCGGTCAAGCAGGGCGACACGTTGCTGATCATCGAGGCGATGAAGGTGATGAACCCGATCACCGCGCCCAAGGCCGGCAAAGTGTCCCAGATCCTGGTCGGCGATTCCCAGCCGGTCGAATTCGACCAGCCGCTGGTCGTCATCGAGTAATCGCAGATGGCGATTCAGAAACTATTGATCGCCAATCGGGGCGAGATTGCACTGCGCATCCACCGCGCCTGCCACGAGCTGGGCATCAAGACGGTCGCGGTCCATTCGACCGCCGATACCGATGCAATGCACGTGCGGCTGGCCGACGAGGCGGTGTGCATCGGCCCGCCCCCGGCCAAGGACAGCTACCTCAACATCGCCAACATCATCTCGGCCGCGGAGATCACCCACGCCGACGCGATCCATCCCGGTTACGGATTCTTGAGCGAGAACGCCCAGTTCGCCGAGATTGTCGAGAGCCACAACCTGATCTGGGTCGGGCCCAAGCCCGAGCATATCCGGATCATGGGCGACAAGATCGAAGCCAAGAACACGGCCGCGAAGCTCGGCCTGCCCCTGGTGCCAGGATCGCCTGGGCCCCTGAACAGCGCCGAGGAAGCCAAGAAGATCGCGGCCGACATCGGCTACCCGGTGCTGATCAAGGCTGCCTCCGGCGGCGGTGGCCGCGGCATGAAGGTAGTGCCGTCGGAGGACGAATTGGCGAGCCTGATGAGCCAGGCATCGTCAGAGGCCAATGCCGCGTTTGGCGATCCCACCGTCTACATGGAAAAATACCTCGGCGACCCGCGCCACATCGAGTTCCAGGTATTCGGCGACGGCAATGGCAAGGCGATCCATTTGGGCGAGCGCGATTGCTCGATCCAGCGCCGGCACCAGAAGGTGATCGAGGAAGCGCCGTCGCCGGTAATCTCGGCCGAGCAGCGCGCCGAGATGGGGGCCTTGGTTGCGCAGGCCATGGCCGAAATGGGCTATCGCGGCGCCGGCACGATCGAGTTCCTTTACGAAGACGGCAAATTCTACTTCATCGAGATGAATACCCGGCTGCAGGTCGAACATCCGGTGACGGAGTTGATCAGCGACATCGACCTCGTCGCCGAACAGATCCGGGTGGCGCAGGGCGATGGGCTGTCCGTGACGCAGAGCCAGATCGACCTCCACGGCCACGCCATCGAATGCCGTATCAACGCCGAGGACCCGCAGACCTTTGCCCCCTCGCCCGGACTGGTGAAGAATTATGTTGCGCCGGGCGGGATGCACGTCCGCGTCGATAGCGGCCTCTACGCCGGCTATAAGGTGCCGCCCTATTACGACAGCATGATCGGCAAGCTGATCGTCTATGGCATCGATCGCGAAAGCTGCATCCGCCGTCTCAAGCGCGCGCTCGAGGAATTCGTAGTCGAGGGGATGAAGACCACCGTGCCCCTGCACCAGCGGATCATCGCCACCGACGCCTTCAAGAGCGGCGACTACACCATCAAATGGCTGGAGCGCTGGCTGGACGAAAACCCGGCCGAATAACCGCATCCTTCGCGCGATGCGGCGCGTTTTGCCGCCGCCATGCCCGGATATCGATCCGATCCGTCCCGTCCCGACAAAGCCAAGGCAATTGCCGGAGTAATCGCGGTCTATGCGGTGATCATTGGCGCCGCGTTGCTGACGCCAGCCAACTCGCCACTGCGGATCGGAGAACAGCCGCCGACGGTACTAGTAGACGTCAACGAAATCCCCGAGCCTCAGCCGCCGCCCGAACAGGAGCCAGGCAAAGCCCGGGAAGAGCAAGGTGCCGCCGGTAAGAAGGCTGAGCCGGCCGAAGTGGTGGTGCCCGAACCGAAGCAGGTCGTGCCCGCCAAATCTCCCGTCGCGGCCGCGCCCATTGCGGGCACTGGTAGCGCGTCAACTGCCGGCGCTTCCACCGCGGGCACTGGTCCAGGCTCAGGCGGCTCAGGCACCGGCCGTGGCGGAGGCGGCGCGGGCGGAGGCGGGTCACCGGCCCAATGGGTTTCGGGCGGCCTGCAGAACAGCGACTATCCGCGCGCCGCGCTTCACGACAAGCTGCAGGGGCGGGTCAGCGTCCGGTTCACGGTGCTTGTCACTGGGCGCATCACCAACTGCCGGATCACCGCTTCGAGCGGCAGCCCGATGCTCGACGAGACGACGTGCCGCCTGTTGACCGAACGCCTCCGCTTCCGCCCAGCGACGAATGGCGCGGGCGTACCCATCCAGAGCGAATTGGGCAGCGACTACACTTGGGGAATCAATTTTCGCCGCTACTAATTGGCGGCGACACGGTCGCTTCCGGGACCCGTTTCGGTCAGCCGCTTTGCATCCCAGCCATAGACGTCTTCGAAATAGGTGATCGACGATCCTTCCGGCACCGCGGTCAAATAGGCGACGTAAATCGGTACTGGCCGGTCGAGCGGCACTTCGATTTCCGGCGCATCGGAGCTTGCCTTCAGCGTCCTGCCGAACAGCCACTGCCCAAGCCGGGCAGCATCTTCGAGCCGAATGCACCCGCCGCTGAACAGCCGCACCTCCTGCGTCAGCAGCTGCGGTTGAGAAGTGTCGTGGAGGTAGACACCGTAAGGGTTAGGGAAGGTATATTTGACCTTGCCCAGCACATTGCGCGGACCCGGAAGCTGGCGGACGCGGATCCTGATCTTTCCGTCCATCACCGCCTGCCAGTCGACCGTCGCCGGGTCGACCACCTTGGCATTCTCGCCCCAGTCCGACAGGACCTGGTAGCCACGCGACTTCAAATAGCCGAGGCCGTATTTCTGGACGTAAATGCCGACATCGTCACCGACCAGGTCAGCGGGCACATTCCAATAGGGGTTGAGCGACGCATATTGCAGCGTCCCGACCATCATCGGCGTCTTGCGGTCGTCCCGGCCCTGGCCGACGACGACCTTCATCGAGTCCACCTGCTGGCCGCCGTCGTACATGTAGAGCCGCTGGGCGGCGATATTGACCACCACGTAACGGCCGGTGCCGGGCAACATCCGAACGCGGTTCAAATTGACGCGGAGCACGGCCTCCGTTTTGGGATCTCCGCTGCCCCTGGCGGCCGCCAGCGCCCGGCGCAGCTCCGCATAGCTGGGATGCATGAACGGCATGGTGTCGATCCACCGCTCGAGCGAGGGAGCGGCCGCCGCCTGCCCCAGCAGGACCGAAGCAGGGGGTGCCGCCGGAACGGCAGCGCGATCGACGATCGCCCATTCCTTGGGCGGCGTTGAGCGCAGCGCGGTCACATATTGCATCAGCGCCCGATCAAAGATCGCATTGGCCCGGTCGGCCGCCTTGAAGTTTCCACCGGAGGCCGAGCGCAATGCCTTCGACAGCGGTTTGATCTGGAATTGATTGGGATCGAGGCCATCGAGCTCGGAACTTTGCAGCAAGGCGATGAGATGAGAGGCCGCTCGCTGGTCTGTCGTCACCCACTGCGGACCTGATGAGACCGCACCGACCTGATCGGAAGAGTCCGCGCTAGCCGCATGAGCCGGCTGCAACGGCGCAGCTGCCAGCAGCCCCGCCAGGGCCAGCATTGCGAAACCCGCCGGGCGCAGGGGGCGCCCGGCGGGTTTGTCGGACCAAAATCTATTGGTCCGTGGCTCCATTAGCCACGCTCACCCGAAGCCGGGGGCGGAGCTGTCGTCGGCGTATAGCCTGAGGGGGTGCCTTGGTAATATTGGCCATTGTAGACATAGCCGTCGGCCGTGCCGTCATGGTCATTGTCGGCCCATACGGCCCCAGCCAGGCCGCCGATCGCTGCACCAACGACGGCGCCAGTGATCGGGCTCAGGCCCGGGATTACCGCACCGGCAACAGCGCCGCCTACCGCGCCGATCGCGGCACCGGTTGCTACCCGGCGAAGCGTCGGGTCATAACCCTGCGGAGTTCCGGCATAGTAACTGCCGTTTTGGACATAGCCGTCGGCATAGCCGTCATTATTATTGTCGGCCCAAACCGCGCCGGCCAAACCGCCGATCGCCGCGCCAACGGCGGCACCTTCAATCACATTGACGCCGGGCACTACTGCGCCGACTGCTGCGCCACCGGCAGCACCCACCGCGGCACCTTGCGCGATGTTGCCCGCTTGTTCGCTGCTGGTTGTGCATGCGCCAAGCGACAGGGTACCGGCGAGCAGAACTGCAATTACAGATTTACGCATCTTCTGACTCCCTTTTGTGGTTCTTTATGGACCGTGCCCCAGGACCCAGGCCCCCGGCAGCAGTGCACTAGTCACGCTCGCCCAACGACAATCGCGGGAGGAGGTTCCGGCAGAACAACGATAATGCGGCTCACTTGGCCGATACCGTTGTCATGCATCGCCTCTCTGTGGCACCCTTCAGCAACGCATTGAATGGAATGGAAATGAAGGCTGTAATCTACCACAATCCGATGTGCGGTACGTCGCGCAAGACGCTGGAAATCCTGGAAAATGAAGGCGCCGACGTTGTTGTTGTCGAATATCTGAAGGCCCCGCCGAGCCGCGAACAGCTGAAGCGGCTGTATGAACGCGCCGGGATCACCCCGCGGCAGGGCCTGCGCGACAAGGAACCGCTGGCGGCTGAGCTTGGTCTTAACGACCCTTCCGTCAGCGACGATGCGATTTTGGACGCAATGATGGAACATCCGATCCTCATTCAGCGTCCCTTGGTCGAAACCGAAAAGGGGGCGCGCCTTTGCCGCCCGCAGGACGAGGTGCGCCAGATTCTGTGAGGGTCAAATGAGTGAGGGCCTGGATCCACGGATGCTGTTGAGGGGCTATGCCGCCGGCATTTTCCCCATGGCCGACAGCCGCAACGCCGGCGACATATTCTGGGTCGAACCGCGGAACCGGGCGATCATACCGCTCGATGGCTTTCATCTTTCACGGTCGCTGGCCAAGAAGGTTCGTTCGGGACGGTTTGCAGTCACCCGCGACCGAGCGTTCCACGAAGTATTGCTCGCATGTGCTGACCGCGAGGAAACCTGGATTAATCAGGTGATTGAGCGCGCCACGCTCGGCCTCCACGCCGTCGGTCACGCCCATTCGGTCGAGTGCTGGCATGAAGGGCGGCTGGTCGGCGGGCTCTATGGCGTCAAGCTGGGGCGCGCCTTTTTCGGGGAATCGATGTTCAGCCGGATGACCGATGCCTCAAAGGTCGCGCTTGCCTGGCTGGTGGCTCGGCTCAAGGTCGGGCATTTCACCCTGCTTGATTGCCAATTCATCACTCCGCACCTGGAAACGCTCGGGGCGACGACCGTCAATCGCGAACATTATGTCGGATTGTTGACTACCGCATTGTCCTCGGCAGGCGGGGGTGTGGCATCAGATGGCGCAGAGTCGTTGCCGGTCGGAATTTCACCGGCTGAATTACTGCCGCCGGATTTCGAAGCGCTCGATGACCTTCTCGATTCCGTCGGCGCGGCGGGGGCCGCGGGGCCTGCGGGCCAACTCATCGCGCAGCTCTTGGGCCACACGTCGTAGACCGGGTCCTCCACCACGTTCAGCGAGGGACTTTCCTTGTAGAGCCATCCAGAGAATCGCCTGACCCATTTTCCGTCAGGTCGCTTCACATCAACCTGGACAAAAGCTCCCGTCAGTTTTTCCAGCTCCCACGGCGCAGTTGTTTCACAAGCCTTGAGCCGCACCGTCACATCCTTGACCCGCATTGCCTGGCCGGGCTTCAAGGTCAGGTCGCGAACTATGCCGTTGCGCTTGTTGAGCAATCCCAGCACGGCAACGCGCTGGACCATCGGTGTCACGCCCGGCTGGTCGGCCAGCGAGCGCGGAACTTCCATCGTCACAGCCTGGTTGCTGGGCTCCTCAGCCTTCTTGCAGGCAGCCAGCAGCGCGATCGGGAGCAACAGGGCCAAGGCGTTCAGGGGCTTCACTCTTATTCGGGCTTCCACGCCTCATAATCGCCCGTGCTGGCCGGACGGATTGCCTTGGCCGCCAGCGATCCGCCCGGTCGATATGCGGCCATCGTTCCGGTGAGGTTGGGTTGCGGCGCCTGCTCGAACTTACGGCGTGGCGGCAGGCCCTTGTCGGGTAGATCGTCAATCGTTCCCCTCAGCCATGCGTTCCAACCCGGCGGCACGCGGCTGCCATCGTTGGAGCCTTGATAGATGACCCAGCGGCGTTGGGGGTCCTTGCGGTGGCGGAAATAGACATTGCCGGCATCATCGCGGCCGACTTCCTCGCCATTGCGGCGCGAGTTGATCACCGTGCCGAGGGACGCGCCCTCCCACCAGGTGAACAGGTTCTTGAACATGCCCATGGCTCGCGCCTTTGCCGCTTTATGGAGAGCTAGGCAAGGCTGGTGTCAGTGCTTCCAGTCGACCTTGTCGCCGGCAGTTATGCCCAGTTCCGCCGATCGCCCGCCTGCAATCTCCAGCACTGCCGCCACATCTCCTTCCGAATAGACCGGCTGGAGTGAGAGAGGCACCGTATTTGCTTCGATATTGGCTATGCTCCCATCGGCACGGATGAAAATCATATCGAGCGGGATCAAGGTGTTCTTCATCCAGAAGCTGGCCTGTCTCGGCGTGTCGAACGGAAAGATCATGCCCCGGTCGGCAGCAAGCGAGGATCGATACATCAACCCCTGCGCCTGTTCTTCAGTCGAGCGCGCTACCTCAACCGTGAAGGGGTTCTTCTTGCCGTTGGAGGCAATCGTCAGGCGCAGTTGCTCCAATCCTGCCGGCGATTGGCCCAGCTCGACCGCATTGGAGGCCGACGGCTGGCATGCGGCAACGGCGGCCGCCAGTCCCAATGCGAGGGCACGCACAATCAGATTTCGCGTAGCTCTACGGCCGTCAGCCCCT
>Ga0310892_10000056_pt1 | contig 24710 bp, 24 predicted proteins | sample C0D1metaG_FD_203747 | JGI IMG/M metagenome (GOLD analysis project Ga0310892, IMG submission 203747) | Lab incubated soil microbial communities from West Virginia University Organic Research Farm, Morgantown, WV, United States - C8D2 | ecosystem: Environmental > Terrestrial > Soil > Agricultural...
CACTGGCTTATGGTATTGCCAAATATTCTCCAAAATATATTCTTGATTTTGCTACATTAACAGGTGCATGCATAATTGCCCTTGGAACAAACATAGCAGGAATTATAGGGAATGACGATAAATTGGTTAATAAATTAGTATCACTATCCCGTATTACTGGTGAGAAGATCTGGCAATTGCCATTATCAGAGGAGTTTTCAGATCTAATAAAGAGTAATGTTGCTACTATTAAGAACATTGGGGGCAGAACTGGTGGGACGATTACAGCTGCAGCATTTTTGTCACATTTTGTAAGTGATGTTCCATGGGCTCATTTTGATATCGCTGGAACTGCGTGGACTCAAGATGGAACTGCAGATAAGAGTTATAATCCTAAAGGCTCTACTGGATTTGGAATTCGTACTATTGTAAAATTCCTCGAAGAGAATCAAGACCAGTAACATATTTCTATTTTTGTCATGATTTCTATTGTAATTGTTTTACTCTGGGTGAAAATGATTAAATTAAAGGTGCCAGCACTGCTGTTTCCCAACGGCTCACGCACGTCAGTATCCAGCAGCGACATCAGGTTTGACTTCCGGGTTCGGAATGGGACCGGGTCGGGCCCTAACGCTATGGCCGGCTATCTTTTATTATGTTTCCATCAATTTAATCCTTCCTATGTCTTCTACCTGTGAATCAAGAATTCCAAAACCTAGGTGGCATAATAAATTTATGAATCAGGTATATTACATATGTGATTACTGACCCAGTTTTTAAGAATGGGGATAACAATCATTACTTAGCATATCAAATTATACAATTTTCATTATAGATTTGCAAACAACAATATCTGTATGAGGATGTTTCCCAATGTAAGAAACCTATGAGATATTTAAGACATTGTTTATTTACAACCGTGATAGTTTCATTATATGCAAGGCTTGTAGTTTTGCTAAGTGAAAGATTGGTGGATAGTCAGCTGGAGGATAAAGACCCTGGTGTACACACTATGATTGTAAGAACCTGCATGTAGCAAATTTATTGCATCAATTTTGATAGAAATTCATTGATTTCTGCTTATATTATAATCTCTTTGGTCTTTGGTAGTTTGTTTAATTCTTCTAGTTAAAGACAATATTTGCTTTCAAGATTAACAAAATATTTTAGATGCTGCCTTTTGACTATTTTCCTCACTCTAATTCACGATTTATATAAAAGATTTGTGAATATTATACTAAGCAATTGGATAAACATGGAAATTTGACTCATAGAGTTGCTGTTTTAGACCAGGAATTGTGCCAACCAAGAAAGTGTGGTCTTGAGTGCATCATCTATTGTCCTGTAAACAAGACTGGTGGGGAATGTATTATTCAAAGGCCAGATGATGGGAAGGCTGTTATTTCTGAGGAATTGTGTACTGGATGTACTATTTGTATTAAAAAGTGTCCTTTTGATGCTATTGTAATAGTAAATCTGGCTCAGGAAATTGGTGTAGACAAAATACATCAATATGGAGTCAATAGCTTTAGGTTATATAAAATTCCTATACCAAAGGAAGGGACTGTAACAGGTATTGTGGGTAGGAACGGTATGGGAAAGTCTACAATAATAAATCTGCTTTCAGGAAATATAAAACCTAATTTTGGTAACTATGATAAGGAATTAGGTTGGGATGAAATTTTAACAAAGTTATCAAACATCGAGCTTCGGAAACACTTTGAGAAAATTCAATCCAAATCATTACGTACATCAATAAAACCTCAGCTTGTATATCTAATTCCTAAGGTTTTCAAAGGTACAGTATCTGAATTACTGAAAAAATATGATGAGCGGGGGGTTTCGGATTTATTGATAGAAGAGTTAAGTCTAAAATATTCCCTGGATAGGGACCTTTCTACCCTAAGTGGTGGAGAATTACAAAGGGTAGCAGTTGCCGTTGCTGCTGCCAAGGATGCAGAATATTACTTTTTTGATGAACCTTCTTCTTTTAATGATATTTATCAGCGATTGGCTGTGGGACGGGTTATTAATAATTTGGCTAAAGAGGGTAAAACTGTAATGATTGTAGAACATGATATGTCTTTACTTGATTACTTATCAGATAACATCTACATCACTTATGGAGAACCTGGTGCCTATGGTATCGTATCGTCACTTCAAAGCACTAAAGTTGGCATAAATAATTTCTTAGAAGGGTATATTCCTACTGAAAATGTTAGGTTCAGAGATAAAGCGTATAAATTTGATATATCCAGTATTACCGAGACTGTTCTCTCATCTTCACCTATAGTGGAATATACTGCTCTAACGAAAACCCTTGGTCAATTCTCTCTGACTGTTGATAAGGGGGAAATTCATGAAGGGGAGGTAGTTGGAATTGTTGGGGCAAATGCCTTGGGTAAGACTACCTTTATGCGAATGCTGGCTGGCATTGAAAAAATTGATAAAGGTAGCCTCGACACTACCGTAAGAATATCCTACAAACCTCAATATCTCAACCAAGATATAGATGGCGATGTTCGTTCGCTAATCTATTCTACAAACGGTGGGCCATTCGAAGGCACTACGGTAGAAGAGCATGTCTTTTCTCCACTAGGAATCAAAAAGTTGTATGACAAATCCATAAAGGGGCTCAGTGGGGGTGAATTGCAAAAGGTGGCTATATCACTATCCCTGATAAGGCCGGCTGATGTGTACGCGCTAGATGAACCCTCTGCATTTCTCGATATAGAAGATAGAATAACATTTGCGAAATTCATACAAAGATTTACTAAATCAAATGGCAAGTCTGCACTAATTATAGACCATGACATTCAATTAATAGATCTGGTTTCGGATAGGTTGGTTATGTTTGAAGGCATCCCTGGTATAAAGGGGACCGGCACGTCTCCCACTACCAAGGAAATTGGGATGAACAACTTTCTTGAATCCCTTTCGATTTCATTTAGAAGAGATGAGACAACTGGTAGACCTAGAGTTAACAAAGATAGCAGCAGGCTGGACAGACAGCAAAAAACAGATGGTAATTACTACTACTTGAAAAACAAATAGGTCTACTAGTTGTAATTCTAGATGAGTAAATTTTTAAAAAAACTTCTCAAAGGGGTATTGGCAGAAGAAGACCTCGAAAAAGTTTATTCTTCATTTGATATGATAGGCGATATAGCCATCATCAAAATACCCGATTCTTTATTAACAAAAAAAAATATCATTGGAGAAGTCATACTTGAAAGTATAAAAAACCTAAAAACCGTTTTTTTACAGAGGTCTTCAGTTTCTGGTGAATACAGGCTACGAGGGCTAGAAGTTATTGCTGGAAATGAGAAATACGTTACTTACTATCGGGAGTATGGTTGCAAATTTTTAGTTAATGTAGCCACTACATATTTCTCACCTAGATTGTCCACCGAACGACTCCGAATTTCAAACTTGGTTTCTCCTGGAGAAATAGTAGTAAATATGTTTGCAGGAGTCGGAACATTTTCAGTAATAATGGCAAAAAAGCATCAAATCAAGGTTTATAATATTGATTCTAACTTGGATGCTTATATCTTGAGCATTATGAATTCAAGAATAAACAGATTAACGGATCGCATCTTTTCAATACATGGAGATTCTCAGTATGTACTAAGTTCAAACAGCTTCAAAAACCGCATCGATAGAGTGCTACTTCCATTACCTGAAAGGGCTCATGAGTTTGTAGATGTTTCCATAAATTGCCTAAGACCCACTGGAGGGCGTTTACATTTCTTCTCGCATATAAAAAGTGATACCAAAGCTGGGGTTGTCCCAACTTCTGAGGCCCATATTCACAACCTCTTCTCAAAGTACGATTTTGAAATAGAACATACCCAAATAGTTAGAGATGTAGCTCCACGACTCTATCAAACAGTTACGGACCTTTTTATTTCCAAATGAACCGATTTATTTAGCAAGGGAATCTTACTTTGCATTAGTATTTTTTTCATTGACTGTAAGTGTAACCCCAATCCACCCTACTATAAAGAATATTACGCCTACTATCACAACAATAGTTAACTTTAGTAATAAAATACCCAAATCCGTTGCAAAGAGAGTATAAGTATAAGCAGCGAAAAAAGAGATTGCTATCAAGATTAATACGATGCCCTTGATTCTTTCGATTCCATTCATAGTTTTCTCATTCTAAAACTCTTGTATTTAAACTATCGAATTGTTAATAAATTAAAAGTTTGGCATACTATTTGTTTGTATAGACCAACCGAGGCTTTTCAATTGTTCTGACGTAGTTCTCCTCTAACTTGTGTAAGAATTGTTCTCTGGTTAAATTGTGATTATTAAGAAAGGCAGCAATGGATGTACCGCCCGCACCCGCACCTTCCTTTACAAAACCTTCCGAATAAGATCTTAATCCTTTTTTAGTTGAATTTTCTAAAAGGAGATCGATGTAGAAAATAGGTACTTCATCTGAAATGGTATTCATCAATCCCAAAATATCTGATTTTTTATCATTAATTATGTAAGAAGTTGTTCCAATACAGATGTTATCTCTTAAACTTACATTTAATGATTTTAATAAAGCTAGAATACAACACATTTGAGTTCCTCCTGCTAAGATAATTTTATGCTTACGGGAAATGATTTCTTCAGCTAACCCTACAATTGTGGGCATTAGGGGATCGCCAAAATTTGCTATAGCCCTAAAGGGGTCGTTTGAACAATCTCCAGATCTCATTTTTGATCTCAGGAGAGCTTTCTCTACTACCATGTTTTTCAATTCATTAGGGTTGTCAGGCATGCTACTGCTGACCTTGTTATATCCATCAAATCCCAGAGCCTGCATGACACCCAAAGCGGTTGTTGTACCACCCGGAATACTTTCTCCTATAATTATAGTTTCATTTATTTTGGTCAATTCCTTCCCAAGCAATTTGCCCATATCATAGTTTTTTATTACATTGTCTATTTCTAGAGCCGGCTCTTGAAGAATGTTCTTGCCAGAATCTGAATCAATATTAACATAAGGTAAAATGGGTTTGATTTTGGACCCCGAGTCAACTATTGATATTGGGATATTTGATAAATCAAGTGCAGTTTTTGAAATTATTGCAGGCGTTGGTTTTCCATCCGGTGTCGCGGGAATTGTATCAATGCATTTACATTTACCATAATAAATATACTCTGCATCAGCAGCGGGTGTATATTTCAATAGTTCTGTATTAGCTCCTGCAACTGTTAGCCCGGGAATAGTAGATGTCTCCGTGTAGGATATTGCCAAAATAAAAGAAGTTCTATTTGATTTAAAAGACAATAAATCATTACTGCCTCCTTTAGAAGGGAGACTTTGGATAACGTCAGTAATCAACAAAATTCTGTCAAAGTCTATTAATAATAACCTTTGCTGGTTGGAAGCCCGCCTAAAGGAAGAGAAGGAATACAAAATGGTAGTTGTTTATGCCATTAAACGGTTCTCCAACCACGCATTGTCTTTTGCATTCCATAAGGAAGGTTGGGTCGGACACTGCAGAAGCGGCAGTTGAAACAAGAGCCGCAGCTGCTAATGGAGCAAAATGGAGTGAATGGGAAGGTGGGAGTGAAAGGGAGGAGAGTGGGAAGGTGAGTTATGAGTTGATGTTGTTGATGTTGTTGAGGAAGATAATAAAAATGATGATGAGGCAGAGGGTGGGGTTTCTGTCCTTACGATCTCATGAATTTAAGGAACTCGCCCTCATTCTTGAACTTGAAAACAAAATTAGATTCAAATTCTTTTTGTAATGTTGACGTTTTACTTGAACCATAATGATGACCGGGCAGGATTGTCAAATTTCCATCCAAGTTTACTAGTTTACCATATATTGAGTCAAACATTTCGTGTGGATTACCTCCGGGTAGATCAAGTCTTCCACAACTACCCACGAAAACGGTATCTCCTGTAAGCATGACTTTGTCATCAATTATTAGACAAATACTATCCTTAGAGTGTCCCGGAGTGTGGATTATTTTGATTTTTGAATCACCGAATTCAATAATTTCTCCATCATCTACCTCAATGTCTTTCTCTAATGGTGATGACTTATGCTGTATCACCTTTGCACCTGTGGTACTCTTTACTTTTTCATTACCAAATATGTGATCAAAATGTGAATGTGTGTTTAGTATATACCTATTACTGAGTGAATTATTTTTCAAATATTCAAAGATAATTTCCAAGTTCCAGGAGGGATCCACGATTATCGAATCCTTATTTTTTTCATCCACGATGACGTAAGTGAAATTTGCCATGTCTCCTACCAGAAATTGCTCTATCTTCAAGCTCTGTCACACTACCCCTTTTTCTGTCTCAAATGGAATACCAATCTTTTTAACTATTAACCTTCCAACGTTCTCCGGATTCTTGAGTAAACCATGTTTTGGTCGATGAAAAGTTATCGTGGCGTCTGCACTAATCGCTTTATCAATAATTTTTCCACTGTCTGGATCTAATCCTGAAGGGATATCAACTGCCAAAATAAAAGTAGTTCCTTTGTTATCATTTATTGTTTCTATGATTTTTGAATAGGGTTCTTTTATTTCTCCTTTAATTCCTGTTCCAAAAATCCCATCCAAAATAATATTTGCCTTTTTGATCTCATCTTCAATTTCAGCGATATTGTTTGAGTCTAAAACAAGTCTTCTAATAGAACCCATTTTGCTTATGATTTGCCAATTTAGAATGGATTCTTCGGTTTTAAAGTCCTCAGGGGAACATAAGATGATCACTGATAAGTTGATTTTATTTTTAGCTTTATTTCGTGCTAGAATGTATCCTGATAGATGACGTATTGCAACCATCGAATCACCACCGTTATTACCCTTCCCACAAACGGCTACAATAGAATTCTCTAGTATGTTTTCTTTGAATTCATCAATCAAGAAATCTGCAATTCTAGATCCAGCATTTTCCATCATCAAAGTTTTCTTCATAGAATAAATGGATTCTCCGTTGTTTTCTATCTCGTACATTTGACTCGAAGATATCGACTCATATCCTTTCTCTATAGCATGATTGCTTTTCATATCCATAAATTTACTTATCTTAAAGACTGTATTAATAAATTTTTTACAAAAAAATGAATGACAGTCTTTTACTGATATGAGTGTAATCTCTTTTCTTCATGAGTTTTTATTTTCTTATCAAGGGAGTCTTTATGATTTTTTGTGATATGTATTTTATGACATTCATCATGAAGGATCCCTATTTCGCAGAATTCACATGATGTTACAAATTCTAAATCTTTGAAATCATTCTTGCAAAAACTGCATTTTTCATTGGGTAATGACTCAGTTGACAATGGTTTTAGCCATCCTTCTCTCCATAAGACGTTGACCAATAAACAAATGATAATCTAATCCCTTAAATATCTGTTATACATTAAAAGGCATCAAATAATTTTTTAACTTAACTTTCTTTATTTTAGAATTATATATTGCATAAGTATCCCCGTTGTAATTACATTTGATGATTGGAAATATTGTAGGTTTTTTCTTAAATCTTACTATTTTGTAGTATTCTTTAGTTTTTCTTGGTAGGTATTTTATTTCCCCCTTAACTATTAGTCTTTGTTTTCTCATAAACTTAAAAGCCAAAATTATATATCTTTCTTGGTAAGCCTCAAACATTTCTGTAATGAGATAACATCTGTAAATTTGATCTTGGGGAACATAAATGCTATTGCTTGTAGCGGTTTTTGCCTCGATTGATAATAATATGGAATCTGGGTTATTTACTGCTACAATGTCAGGTAAGCCCGTACTCGATCCTCCCAATCTTCGCGCAATCCATTCTCCAGAATTTAGTTGCTTTACCAAACGATACTCAAAATTATAACCTCTGCTTCTGCGAATATTGGTCATCCATCTCAACGTTTGATTTAGATGCCATAAATTTTTTTTTATACACTCATAGCAACTATTTATAACGAGCCGCGAAACTCTAATTATGACTTTTGATATTGATTCTGCCAAATTACAGGATTCGCTGAATGAGTTTTCTTCTTATCTAAAACAAGTGGAATCAAGTAGGGAGAAACTAATAAAGGAAAATAGGGAGATTATTGCTTTGAGTAGCAAGGCTATTATATTGCTGCACAGCGGAAAAACTGTTGAAGCAACTGAATTAATTAATGATGCTTTTTCTTTGCTTTCTGAACTCAAAAAATATGTTATTTCTGATTTAGAACGTTATTTGTGGCCTGCGGAACAAGAATACGTTGAAGCTGCTATTTTAAAAGAGATTGTTGAAAGGAAGGAGCATTTTAGCGGACATGTCGAGCTGCAGGTTTCATTAAACGCATATGTTACAGGACTGCTAGACTGCATAGGTGAAATCAAGCGTATGATCTATGATAATCTTAGGAAGGATGATTTTGAATCAGCATTGTCTTTATTTACTATAATGCAATCCCTTTATGATTTAATATACCCATTTTCTTTCTACGACAATATTGTTTCTGGGGTCAGAAAGAAACTAGATGTTGGCAAGAGGATAATTGATGACGTTCGCATCTCCATAACCGAGGAATACAGGCGAAAGAGCTTTCTTGATCGGATTGACCAAGTGTCCCTAGTTAGATGATGTGCTTATGTGGTTCTGATAAATACCTAAAGGCACGGAGCATTCTTTTTTGGTGCTTAATTCAAAATATAGAGCTTAGGTGAATTTGGCAAAAGCTTCAGATAGATGCCCATTAAGCTTTTTAGACCATTCGGGGAATCCTTCTGATGTATCGGGATAGTTTCTATAATGCTTGACCAGCTCCTCATTCATTTGAGAAGTAAATTTCAAGTCCTCTGCAAGTTTCTTGTTTAGTGCTCCTCTTATCATCATACCTAATTTGCTAACAGTGCTAAATTCTGGATGTTCTCCATTAGTTATCTTATCAATGTCCATTTTTGACAAAAAGTGCTTCATTCCATAATTGATCTGCTCGTTGGTGAGTTGTTGGAGCATTCTTCTGAATACTTCTAGACCTGCGGTCTTATAGCCATATTCGTTAATGAAATTCTTATTGTATTTCCAAAGCCCATTTTCTGAAACGTCTCCTGATTCTATTGCTTCAACTATATCTTTTCCAGCTATTGTGGCTGCAATTATTGCAGGTCCTATGCCACCAGCATCCAGCGGCTTTGGCATCCATGCCGAGTCCCCAACCATGATATACCCATTGGCAACCATGCAATCGTTCTGTCTCCTTACAGATACCTGCCATGTGCCCCATTCATTGCCTAGGTCCTCCTCTCCTATTGATAACCTTGGATTTGATATAACTGGATTAACACTGACATAATCGTCTATTAACTTCTTCAAATCCCTCTTTTTTCCAATTTCCTTGTTTGCTTTGTCAAACAGCTTTTGTTGAACACCCAAACCAATATTCACTTTATTTTCTCCTTTCGGAAACACCCATCCATAACCCCCGGGAGCCAAATTTTGATCCAGGTGAATTATACAATATTCTGGGTCAAAAAACGTCTTGTCTTCATTACCTTTTTTATCAAAATCGTAAATATATCTGCCAGTAGATTCTAGATCATTCCTATCTATCCTTCTTTGTATGTGTGAATTAATAGGCAGATTTGTTCGTAGTACTGAAGTAACACCAGTGCAATCAACTACTACTTTAGCAGTTTTCTTAAATATTTCCTTAGTTTTTGTATTTTCGCCTTCAACACCTACAATAAAGTTATTCTCAGTTGTTAGTTGTCTAATCATGATATTGCTAGCTATTTCAACGCCCATTTTGGTTGCCTCACTAACTTGCTTTTGAGGTAACCGTTTTCGATTTAAAATATATCCTTCTCCATCAAATGACACTCGGGTTTCGTGATCCGGTGAAAAGGCTACTACTCCCTTCACTGGATGTTCGATTTCTGGGTAACCCCATGATATTTTAATTCTATCGGTCATGTAATCAACAGTGTTTTTGCCAACTGCATCACCACAAATCCAACCAGAAATGGTTTTCCTTCCTTGAATGTCGATGGAGTTCCTATCTAGTACTAAAACCTTCATTCTTTGTTTAGAATAGTAAGCTGCAGATGAGGCTACTATTAGTCCAGCTAACCCTCCACCTGCTACTATGATGTCATAATCTGTTTTTGACAGGCTCATCTTTTCCTGATATTTGGTACAGGCAAGGATAATTAAAGCTATGTTGTCAATAACTGCTGTCAAAATTGTCCTTCCAGGTCTAGAATGATCGATAAGCACAAAATGCATATTATGAGCGGGAATTGATATCAAAAAACCGCCATTTTAGGCATGAAACATTTCCTTATCTGAAAAGCATTAAAAATAACCGACCCTGATACAATTGGAGAATATCACACCAAAAAAAGGGAAATTATAGTGATTTAAAATCTGTTTTCAAATAGACGAGTAAAAAGTGACAAAATTTATATATAAAGTTATTTCTGGCTTTTAGTTGGTTTGCCTTATTATTATTTCTGGCCGAATTTGAGTAAAATGCTAATTTGGTTTTTTGTTTCAGAAAGTATTGGTAACATAGACAAATGTTGTATGACGATTGCTACAAAAGAGCTATCTGGCAATAAATGAGTCCTTATTATATTTGTATGAGATGACTTTAAGTATCTAAAAGCTCAAGTATCATGGGTAGATTATTAATAGAGTGACGACAGAAATCGATCAATTTTTTCGAAATATCAAGTGTGATCACTGTAATAAAATAATCGAAAAAAAGGTAAAGTATTATTTTGATCAACCAAATGTTGTTTTGCTATCAGTTGATGTGTGTACCGATTGTAGCTACCGCATAAGTTTGAAATAACTCTGGATCGGCGTATCTAAACATATAGCAAATAACATAAGTTTTCCGATTCATACATTCTTTACTTTACCTGGGATTTTAGAATATTCTGTATACTTTTCTAATTTCACTATTTCCGTCCTTATTATTAATTCATAGCAATAATAGACTCTGGATGGATGGGTGGATGGGCTATGAATGAATGAATGAATCAGGATCCTCGCCCTTAATTTGATTACATCTCATGATACAAGAAAAACCGTTTCTAAAAACAGGTTATATCTGTTATTGCTCTTGATTAGGATAAATGATCACCGCAAGTTAATCTTAACCAAGAAACGTATTTCTTAATTCTGTACAATTATTGCATAAGTTGGTTTAAGATTCAAAGTATGTCAATACTTATGGAAACCCGATGATTACACAAAAATATAAAACGAGTTAGTCCCTTAACTATATTATAAAAAATTGGAGCGAGAAATAGACACCATAAAACCTAACCAAAAAAGAACAAAAATGGAGTGTATTAGGTGTGGTTCGATAATGGGGGAAATTACAGTATGTCATCTAAAATGCCTAAACTGTGGCGCCGAATTGACTTGTTCAGATAAAGGAAATTTTTGGTAACCACCATTTAAGCATTATATATCCATTAGAAATCTAAGATACTGGAATTAGCATAACTAAATCTACACAATTTATCATTTATCCTCAAATGTTCTATCTGAAGTTGGCATTAAACAGTAACTTGTTGCCAATTTCATTCTCGTGAGCATGTATTGCTTCTTGTAATTGCATCTACATAGGTATTCTTCTCCAAGCTCCCAAGTAACAACCTCTTAATCACCTAAATACCTAATCGCCTCTCTCGAACACAGCTTCTGATCCCGAATCTCTAAATCAGTTAGAATAAATTCTAGATTTCTTAACAATGAATGTGAATAAGAAAAATCTTTACAATTCAAGTGAAAAAAAAGTTAATCCTTATTATTTTGATGGCGAAGTAACAATTAGAGAAATCTATAACGAATCTAGTAGTAATGATCAGGAAGTATATTTTGTAGAATTTTCTAGAGGCGCATTGACCACAATTCATTTCCATGAGACCGAACAATTCCTAGTCCCTTTGTACGGAAATGGCGTAATAGGCGAAATCGATATTAACACATCCGGTTCCTTGTTGGAATTTACTTTTGAGAATCTGATCATAAAATCACTCAATGTTGGCGAAATTGTATCGATTAAACCAAACATTCTACATTTTCATGGCGCTTGTCCCGGTCAAAATTTTTCACATATGGCATTTAGAAAGATGTATGAAACTGTACCAGGTCCTGAAATGACAGAACAAGTTCATACACAAACTATCTGGGGTTATGAAATGATATCTAAAGCACTAGGCTCTGAAGATCGATCTCAAATATTAAGTGAATTGAATCGAATTTCTGAAAAAATTCGCGATGCTGTTACTACATGGGCAAAGGACAATAATCTCTGAGCCAATAAAACATAATAAAAAGTGTAGCCTGGATCAAAAAATATGATGATTAATTACTTTGGTTTTCGTTAATTGAAAGACTGTCCTCTAGATCATTTGCTGGATTGCTGATGGTTGTATCGTTATCTAAAACTGCAGTGTCATTTCCTTCTATTACTTCAAAATCTCCGACTGTTTCGGTGTTGTTAGGATACATTTCAGTTGTATTTTGTGCAAATGCATTACCCAAGCTAAAGCTCACCAGAATGGCTGCAAAAGCAAAAACTGCGATAATGCCTGTCTTATTTTCCATTAGATAAAAAAGTATTAATGTATTATAAAAGTATATTGAAGGTTAATATCATATTTCAAACTGGCCTTATCACTAAATGAATACGGAAGTAACTGGATTGATTCTTGTATTATTTTGTAAGGTTGTTAAGCCATCCTAATTTCCTGAAATAGTAAAGCATTATGATTACCGATCCAACTGAAAAACACACGGTAACGATTAAGGGCATAAAATCTATTAGGCTGTAGCTATAATTCGTACTTCCTGGGATATTAATATTCATTCCATAAAATGTTCCGACTACTGTTACTGGAATTGATAACGTAAATAAGATTGTCAAGAAACTCAATATCTTGTTAGTTTTCTCACTGCTTAACATATGATCTGTATCTTTGTAAATCTCGATGGTTTCCTTTGACTCGTCTAACGCTTCGAGTACCTTGGAAACATGATCATTTATATCATTAAAATACGAAATAAGGTCTTCTTCTTCTACGTCGGTAGAGAATTTTCTTACGTCCCTTGAAATAACTTCAAGCATAATTCTCTTTAGAGGCAGTACTATTCGCCGAAGAGTGGTTATTTCTCGCCTCAGCATGGAAATTTCTTTTGCGACAGCCACCTTGTCATCAAAAACTGCATCCTCAATATCATCCAAGTTGCCGATCACCTTCATCAATATGTGAAGCAAATCATCCACCAGAGCGTCCAATATCGAATGCAAGAGATATCCTGGGGAATTTCCCATTATGTTTTGTTTGTTCTTTCCATTATCCATTTTGCAAGCCTGAAATAGTTCAGAAAGTGGCCTCAAGTCACCGTGCTGAATGGATATTAGAAAGTCTTTTCCAATGAATAACGAGAGTTGACTAAATCCGGGTGAAGTCTTTTGCTTCTGGGTCGTCGGGAATTGTAAGATAATAAAAACATGATCCTCGTACCTATCTATTTTAGGTAATTGATTTTTGGACAAACAATCTTCTATGTTTAACTCATGGAGAGAATACTCCTTGGAAACCAAATCCATTTTTTCCCTTGTAGGCTGTTCGATATACACCCATTCCAATCCTCTGCTACCCAGTGAATCCAACCCTTGAAATCGATTAGATAACTTCATCCTACATAACCTTTGTTAGTCTCAATTAACTTCAATAACTCCCTACTAATTAATCTACTACGGACCAAATCTCTACTTCTTAAATATATAACTACTTTCTAGGTGGAAAGTCCTTCAAATTATCTGACTTACACCTGTGGCAATTCATTGACTCCGATGAGGAGAGGTAATTAATATAATAACAGTTTGAACATTGTTTTCGTACAAACCTGGATTTTAAGATGATTTTACCAGTATCTTTTTTGACGATCAAAACATTCCTATCATGGAGATCATATATAACAGTATTAAATAATTTGGTTATTTCTTCCACTTTCCAATCCCTATATTTGAGGTAGTTTTCTTTCATATAACTGCAGATTTCGTTATTATCAAATATGCTCTCAAAATCCTCACCATTTCTATTGTTTACCCGAAAGAAATAATCTCGCAAATACCATTCAAATTCAAATGACAGAATTTCAGTATTCAAGTTCTTTTTTAATAAATACCATTATTTTTTAATTCTTTCGGTTTGAATGTTCAAAGTAATAATGACTTTTTATTTGATCAACCGGTTGATGGATTATAGAGTTCATGAAGTTGAAGGCAAATCTGCAACTTGCATGGAAATTAGCTTCTTTAATCTCGGCAGATTGTAACCCAAATGAGCAGAAATAGGTATAATATGATCTATGTTTTCAGTTACATTCAACTCGTTCATCTTGTTCATTATTTCATTATTTTTTACCATGTCTATCTTGTTTAAGACTAGTATGCATTTTTGAAATGGAATTTGCAATTTTGATAAGATTTCTAGTGAACTCATCAATTTTTTCTTTATAATGGGAACATCGTCTGTAAAATCAATTATCAATAAAATCACGTTAGCATAATTCAGTTCAGATAGCGTAGACTTGAATGCTTCGATCATGTATGGTGGTAGCTTACTAATGAACCCAATTGTATCTGATACAAGAACTTTCCTTCCTTCAATCTGCGAAGAACGAGTAAATGTTGTCAATGTTGTAAACAGCTTCGTACTGGTCTCCTTATTCTCGTTGGTAAGGATGTTAAACAATGATGTTTTACCAGCAGAAGTATAGCCAGTTAACGATATCAATGGAATGCTGCTTGAGAGTCTTTGGATCCTGTGGAGGGCCCTTTTTCTCTCCTCAGCTTGTAGTTTTTTCTTTAACAACGTGGTTCTCCTTTTAATATCTAAAATGTGCACGTCTGCATCGTATTTTCCTAAGCCATAAAATCCGGGCTGCTCACCTAGCTTTGCCAGCCTTGCCTTCTCTTTTACTCTGACAATATCATATTTTAGCTGCGCTAACTTTACTTGAATCTTTGATTCATTTGTTACTGCTCTATTTAGGAAAATTTCTAGAATCAGTTTTTCCCTATCCACAATTTCTATCTTGCACAATCTTGCAAGATTGTATTGTTGACTTGGTTTTAGAATTTCATCATATATGATTACGTCAGGTTTCAATGCCGCAACTCTCTCCTTGATCTCTTCTGCCTTGCCCTTTCCGACACCGAATCTAGAACGGGTAATGTTTTTCTGGCTAATCACTTCTAGGATAGAATATCCAACTGATTCAGCAAGGCCTCTCGCCTCGGATAGGGCAAATTGGTTTGGATATGTGATTAATATCGCTTTCCTACCCTCTGAATACATTAATTTTAAATTTTCTATTCAAAGTATCCAATTTAAACCATCGACTCATTTGACCACCATCACTCTGGGGTTTTGATAATAAATATTTGGTAAAGTTAAATAATTTGTCTTAAATATTATATATTGTTTGCAACTAGCATTAAGGAGAGTTAACGGCTATATAATCCGAAGATGTGCTTATGAAGATTTAAATTCGGTAATCAGCATTAATTTAAAGACTCTTCCGGAACACTATACCGAGTATTTTTTCGAGTCTCTTTTACGCGAAATTCCAGAAGCATTTATCATTGCTGAAATTAATAATGTGGTGGTAGGCTATATAATGTGCAAATTAGAATTTGGTTTCTCGAATTTTAGGAAACTCGGGTTCGTGAAAAAGGGCCATGTCGTATCAATAGCATTGTTGCAAGAGCACAGAGGAAAAAGTATAGGTGAGGCATTGATGATGGAAGGAATTAACGGGGTATCAACAAGAAAGGGTGACGAAATATATCTAGAAGTTCGTACTAGTAACGGTCCTGCAATCTCATTATACCAAAAACTTGGATTTCAAATCAAATCCGTATTGAAATCTTATTATAGAGATGGGGAAGATGCCAACTTGATGGCTTTGGAAATAGCGTAAAACAAACAAATTCAAAGATTATCTTTGTGCCAAAATATGAATTAAATATCTGATATTTTGCTATATCAGTATGAATATCTTTGAGCCCTCCACCTTATTGGCTATTTTCCCATATGTTTTCATCTCTGCTTTTCCAATATTTGGGATAATATTGGTTACATATTGGTTGGTAAAGGACTGGAGATTAAAAATCAAAAAAAATTGATTTAAAAGTAGTTTTTGGTTTCAACTTCCTTTATCATCATAATACCGTTAATTGGTATAGGGATTGAATTTCTTGTCATTTTATGCACTGCCTATGATCGATGGATTTTTTATCTTACCACGTAAAATGGAAGTCTCAACATCATATTTGTACCACGCCCTTTAGAACCATTACTATGGTTCATCTTAGAAAAACCACGTGCAGATCAGAGTCAAAATCTTGTGTTAAAGGATGTCAGGATAAACGCGCAATGAAAAAACTACTTGTCTATACTTTTAATTTCAAATTTTGTTCTTTGGAGAAAAAAAATTCTATCAAAACCAACTGATAAGATTCTTCTATTGTAGACAATAAACGATTATTATTTAACCAATGAGTACATTTTTTTTTATCCTGTATTTAATCTAACTAGACTATTAGGGTCATTGAAATCAGTTTGCTGATAAAGGGGAGAGAAAGGGGTAAAACAAAGTATCGGGACAAGTGTCAAATCTTTTACTTAATTGTAAAGAGTTGTATAGGCAAGTATCAAACCAAAAATAAGCTTAGTTACTACAGTTCATATAAAAGATTGAATGAATATTTGGCAGACTTGATACGTTTGAATATGCTACTCTTTGACGAAAAAAAGCAAAGATTCATAGCGACTCCCAAGGGAAATGATTTTGTACGAAAATATGATAATATTATAGAGTACATCCCATCTTTCAAAACAGATTATGAGATCTAGTTACAACCATTAAAGTGAAGGTGGACATCCTCTTTATTTAATACCAAACCTGTTCAAATATTCTCTTTATAAAGGTCAATCTGAAGGCCACTATCATTCATTCACGTAATTAAAGCTCATAGCCCCATCCTTCATATTCTATAAGGTTATTGTATTTCTCTATAACGATTCTATTAGTTTTATTGACTGACTGGTCAGTAATACTTATATGATCATGTTTGCTAGATAGATATATGGAACCAATCCTTTCTGCTTCTACCAATGCTTTTAAGTTTTCCATGATTGTGCTGATATTTGCATCCATTGGTTCCATAATGCAAATAAGTGGAGGCAATTGGGATGTAACCTCACATTTATTGCTAACCCAGGAATCGTTTTTTACACCTTCTCATGCCCTACTTTACACCGGGATAGGTATTTTGTCACTTTCTTCTATCATTGGTGGGATCCTTATGTTAAAATATAGAGAATTAAAGAAGAGCGGTTTAGCACTATCATTCAAATTACTTATTATCGGATCAATAATATCAATAATATCTGGCCCAAGCGATTTTATTTGGCACCAAACTTTCGGAGTAGATGGATTTTTGAGTCCGACGCATCTGATGCTAATTACAGGAATGCTGATTAATACTTTAGCTGTAGCAATCGGACTGGTTCGATTAAATACATTTGTCAAGAGCGGTATCTTTTCTCAACTTGGGAGGATTTTTGCCGTTATATCCTTAATCGCATTATGGCTAATTTTGATATCCTATGTTTACATGTTTGCTCTGCCAATTTCTGATGGTGAATTATTTAACTTTAATCTGAACCCAATAGCAGAATCGTTAATAGCATTGGTATTCTTACCCTTGATTAATTCAGGAATGTTCCTGTTTGTGTTAAAGAAAACTCGCACTTTCGGATTCGCTAGCGCTGTAGCTACAGGTGTTATCTTATTAACAGCATTTACTAGTATACTTCCGTCTCAAGCGCTTTCGAATTTTCTCCCTTTTTACCTTTTAGCGATTATTCCATTTGTATTAGTTGACATGCTAATTTATGGCAAATTACCAATAGGCAATAATAGAAAAATCAGCAATAAACAAAAATTCGCAATAGCTGGTGCTATTTCTGGTTCGCTTTTTTATGTAATAGGGTATCCTCTTCTTCCTCTGGCCCTTTCAAGTTACTTGATGCCTGTGAATTTGGAAGAGACAGGATTTGTAACAATTGTTGACATAATTCCAAGCTTTGTTAATTCTTTACACTTGGTATTGCCAATAACCATTATTATTGGTGCTATCATAGGAGTTTTGTCTGCCAGGATTTACGAAAGAATCGATGGTTTTAAGGAAAAAAATTCAAAATCTGATAAAGTGATTTATGAATAATGTGTGCAAAGGTTACTTTACAACACAAGGTAGAAATTCAAGATCGTATAATCGCTGCTGCACTAGTATCTTTTTCTAAAAAAGGATACGATAAAACAAGAATGGATGATATAGCGCTAGAGTCTAAGGTGGGCAAGGGTACAATCTACATCTATTTTAAAAGCAAAGAGGATCTTTTCTATGCATTATGTGAAAAGAACTTGATTGAACTAAGAAAACAGCTATTTTCATTATTTGTTACCAGCAATAAAAACGATGAATTAAATAATCAAAAACTGATTTCCGATACGAAGGGATACTACAATAACTTTAGTCATTTCGAAAATAGTTACATAATTTTTCTAGAAATTCTGTCAAAATCGACCCGAGATGAAAAATTAAAATCAGCAATGTATTCTCAACACAAGAAGGTGACCGAGATTATGAAAGGATATATCCTAAGTTACCTCAAAGGTGACGAGAAAGCAATTATTCCGGATGATCGTGACATTGATTGCATTGTTATGAGTTTAATTGCAGTTTACAACGGACTAATGATAAACAGACTACTTGGAGTAGAAGAGGAAGCAAACAAAAAGACATGGGTTGACATCGTTAGCAGAATTCTTGGGACCACCATGACTACCATGACTACCCCGAAGGTAGAATAGCATATCTGTGGTAAGTCTTTTGTTTGTACTTTGTTCCCTATACTAATTTCTCTTCACTACTCTAAAAATAATGCTTTTAGGTATTTGTTCGGCATCTTAATCATGTATGGCTTGTGATAATAACACTAAATGGGATATCATTAAAATAAAAAACTTGTTCAAGTGATGGGTTGTTGGAAATCTAAATTCATATTGCTTACAATTATTCTATCGGAATAAACATCTCTTCTTGAATTAATTGGGAATATTGTTAATTGTTTGAGATAAGATCATGAAGTGTTCCATCTATATCTTTTTAACGAAGAATGTATATTACTGCGAACAAGGTTCTTATAAAAGCATATTTGCTGACAAGCCAAGATAGGTGTCTACTTATTACTTTCTATATTGACTTTGATTCTATGATACCTGTAAGGATCCTTCCACTCAGTCATTGATATTTCGATCGTCATAATTAACTTCAGATTTAGGTTCTAGTGCGGGTTAGCATAAAAGAAAAGTAAAATAAAGGCTGTTAAGTAAAAAATGTCCTTTGGACATTATGGCTTTATTTCTCGCAAGCCATCAGGATAAATGATATTGAGAAAGAATCATAACAAAAACAATCGCCTATTTCGCCTTTTTATTCCCTATAGGGTTTATAGTATGAATGAAAGATCGTGTTCTCAGAGATTGACGAGGTTCGTTAAACATAAAATTGTAAATTTAGATATTTTTTGTTTTTTCTAGTAGACACTAAATGGTAGTTTGAGGCTTAACATTTAGCTAATTAGTATTAGTTCCTTCTAGTGGGAATTTAAGTAAGTTCAATATCGTACCAATTAGACAATTTGAAATAAATTTTGACCATGGTGACAAATACAGTCGGTAAAGATTTGGCAAGAAGGTTTCCTAAAAGGACCAAAAATCTTTCAATTCATATTTCAACAGAAAAATCTCTACGCGAGCCTATTTTATTAATCCTATCTTTTTATAAAAAAATGGTTTAAAGTTAATTGTTTACATATTCAATTGCAATTGATTCATCACAGTTTGATAAATTCAATCTCTTTATCAATATTTCAAGGTTGCAATCATTATCTATTTGGTTTTTATCTTTAACTGCAACATACTGATTGCCATAGTCTCTCCTCAATCCATCATAATTTGAATAAAACCATTCAAAATTGTCTCTTAATTTTTCAAACTTTCTGAATGCCTCATCATTTAAAGAAGATTCAAGACTCATCTTTCATGACTAACAATTAAATAGTAAATTCTTTCATAAAAATGTTATGATATTTTTTATTGGTAACCTTGTAGCTTCCCAAGTAAACAATTATTGCGGCAAAAATCAGCTAGCTAGTTTGAAAATTACAGCTTTAATACCATTGAAACGCGGTCTAAGGATGGGAATTCAGGTTACGATTACCTGTGCATTTTGACTACGATAACTTGGATTATCCTAAACAATATTTGATGGTCGCAAAAAAGACTTTTATAAATATGTTAAACAATAAATCCTCTTGAATATCCTTTTGAGAACCTTTTGATGCCTATCACTTAATTAGAAAAACATTTTTGCCGATTTCCACATAGATTTGCGATTATTTGATGTACCCCAGATAGTTATGTTCTGATGACAGGAAAATTAGTAATTTCAGATGTAATGTTATTATTAGAATGGAGATTATCTTGATTCATTGAAGGGATTCCTATCTGTAGAAAGATTAGAAGGCCTGAGTGATTCTGTTCTTTTGGTCGCTTTAACGATACTAGCGTATAATCTTATCCCTCCTACCTTAATAAATGGTCAGGCCGATCCAACGGAAGTTGACAGTTTCTTTGATAATCTTTTTGGTATGGTGTCAAGTTTTTTTGTAATTTTTGTATTCTGGATACTATATATGAAGATACTTGATCATCTCACTGTACCAGATGACGTTGTAATACTTACATCCTTATTATTCTTTATACTTATACTAGTAACACCCGTATTTACACTGGCACAGGTACAGTATGAAAGTACTTCATCAGTAATTTTTCTTTCTATACTAATGATTATTACTGACTTTATCTTAGTTTTCATATGGAAATATATACACAAGAAACCATTGAGCGTTGACCGTGGACAAAGAGAAGTAAAAAGCATTCATAATATATTTCTTGTAATACCCACTCTATACACTCTTTCCATCCTATTGGCATTTTATAATATCAAACTTTCGATAATATTTCCTGTTGTGATGATTCCAGCCTTATTATTAATGAACATTCTCTTTCGGAAGAATGATAGCGGATATGGTTAAGACCGTTTTCAGGGTATGAATTTACAATTCCGATATTATCATATTATATTCGATAAATTGGGCCGATAAGTCCATAACATGTTTTAAAGATCTTTGTAAAGAATTGCAAATAGGAGAATAATGGACAATTAGGCGCAGCATCATAAACGGGGATTGATGTACTCCTATATTAGAAATAACCAATTCAGTCAAAATAACAAAGTGCAAGTACTTTAGAAAATTATCCTGATGTTTTGTTTTTTAATGAAATCATAAGGGGAAAGGGTAGTCACGAAATAAATGAAAAATATTATGAATATGACAGTGATTTATTCGAGAAGTTGATATCCTCTTTATGTGTTTTAAGAATATTACTCCCTTTTGATTCAACCTTTTAGTCACCATGTTAATTGTCAACACTGCTACCATTCATTTAAGAACACATCAAAAAGGGGATTGATACTTTGATTTATAGTAATTTAATACCCGATCTATTTAATTATCTACGCCCTCCAAAGCCACCGTGTTCACCCCCACCGAATTGAGGTGAAAAGCCTCCGCCATTCTGTGGTGAAAAGCCTCCGCCATTCTGTGGTGAAAAGCCTCCGCCATGATGTTCATGTGTAACTCCAGCATGATGAACATACGTACCACTGCCACTTGGTTGAACATGGTTACCATTACTGTATATAGTATAGTGAGCATGAGTACCGCTAGAGTGATTATCATAAGCGGCCCTGCTATCTCCCCTGTCATCATGAATCACCTTGTTACCATTATCATCATAATGGAATTTCTGGTTATGATTGTTATTTACATAATAGTACTTGTGACCATCATTGTCGTACCAGTAGTGGTGACCTTGAGCATTGGTATAATAATTATTACCATTTTCATCCTTGTAATAATTATTACCATTTTCATCCTTGTAGTAGGAATTCCCACTTTCATCAGTGTAATAATAGTTGTCACCTCCATCGGAGTTGTCATTATCTTCATCGTAGTAAATTGGTTGACCATAATAGTCATAATCATCCACAATGGTCTCATTGACAACGTTTGGCACTGTAGCATTTTGTCCCAAAACACTTGTTTCTGTAGCATTTTGTCCCAAAACACTTGTTTCTGTAGCATTTTGTCCCAAAACACTTGTTTCTGTAGCATTTTGTCCCAAAACACTTGTTTCTAATCCCAACATAGGTACTGTTACAAGAAAAATTGCAACAATGCATGAAACTCCAAACCGGTTACCCAAAATAGATCTTTTATCACTCATCACCGTCTTATGCTACAAATTATATATAAAGATATTGAGACGCAATTCACAGAGAACAGAAACGGTTTTTAACCTCAAAAAATCATCTTATTCCACTAAATTCTATTGATACACCTGATCCCCGATGGTGGAGTTATATGTTAGAAATCTTCATTTGATATTATTGAAACAAATTATATGAAGAGAATCAACACTATCATCTCTAGTAGAAGAATAAGGAGAGGACGAGAAGAATTAAACCATAATATTATTAAATGGTAACATTGAATTTATTTATATATCTCATGGTCGAACGCTTTCTGCTATCATAAACTAATAACAGGTAATTGACAAGCAGTTTGTTGATACCCATCATAGTTAAAATATAGAACAATTTTGCTAAACAGGCTATTTAAGTTGATTTAGAATAGATGTTTACTAGAGGAACATTATATATTCGTTCCTTTGTTGGATATACTCAATGATTCGATACAACCACAGAAGGGTGCTTGTATACTTGTTATTTTTAGTTTATTGAAAAAGCTTCAAATGAATCTTAAGATTGAACATGTTCTTCCGTGTGTACTGGGCTCTATGACGCACCTCAACGTCACTTCTGCCAAATTCAACACTTTACTGAATATATTAGCAGTTCAAAAACAAAAACCATCATCCTGATGATTTCCGTATCACTATGGGTTTCTGCTGTACATTTCTCAACCCAAATAAAAGTAGGTAAAGTAATTCTGCACAATAGCGGGATTTACCATCGGTTTAACCAAAGTCAACATCACTAAGATCCATGGTATTTTTATATCCACTTTCCTTCAAGTGCGTAATCGTCCTGAGTGAAAAATCATATATCTTATTTGATATCGTATTCTCATCATTTTTGCGGTTTATTCGAACAACTTTATCTATTTCAAATTGTCCTACTAACATGTCCGAATATTTTCTAGGTTTGATTGTCATACCGTGGTTCATTGAATTTTTGTTTAACAAATTATTTATGACATCATCTTTTGCACCAGCGTCTTTTGCGATCTTGATCAATTCCCTTGCAAGATCCACATAGTCTGATACTAGCAACAAAGCTTGTTGCTCTCGGCTTGTTCTGTCCGAATAAGTTATATCATTGCTTCTGTTTATTACACCATCATGATCCCATGGAATTGTTTCTTGTTCAACTGGGTGCACATTCACGATTCCTATACCTAGCTTTGGAACTGTGTCCCTTAACCCCTTTACTTTTAGCCAATAAAGCCGGTGCAGTATAACAAGCTGCGTTAATGGAGTGTTACTCATTATTCCTCCATCCCAAAAGTAGCGCAAATTCTTCTCATATTTAGCGGTATGGCCATCATAACTTTCTACTTCTAAGCGAGTGTAACTATAATTGATAGGCACCGAAGCGCTTGCAATAACATGATCTGACGTAATCCCGTCGTTATACCTTATAACATGTTCATGTCCAACTTCTTTTCCATTGTGGGTAATATATTTTCCATACTCGGATTTCCTTGAACCATCTTCCGTTTCGTAACTATCAAATGTTACAGCAGCTCCTTCTGCCACGTCAACACTCACAAGGATGAGTCTTGGTTGGGGCAATGATGATTTCTCATCGTAACTTGTTGCGATAGGAAATTTTGCAAATCTCTCTAAACTTCTCTTTAATGGCTCACTGTCAAAGCGATACCATATATTTTGAGGATCAAAATATTTAGTATCAAGTAGTGGGAATAAAGGTGAGAAGACTGTGGGTACACCTGTAATCGCGAATTGTTTTGATGAATAATATCTTCTTGCGGCTTCACCGGAGGCAAAACCCGGGTGAATGTGGTCATGCAAGTAATCCCACCAAGCCGTAAAACCCGGAATGTGGTCTAATGGAGATTCCTTTGACAAATACTCCCAGAACTCATTTAGTCTTTCTGAAGATCCCTCCCATGTCTTATTCTCTGTTACATAACTTACAATTATTGCAGCATTAATCGCACCTATCGAGGTTCCAGCGACAATATCTAAAAATGGTCTACCTTTTTCTCCTTTTTCTATATCTGTTTTGGTAACCTTTTCATATAGTGCTTGGTAGGCACCTGCTTCATAGGCGCCAAGAGAGCCTCCACCCTGTAAGACCAATGCTCTTTGGTTATTCTGAAATTTTCCCATATAATCTGAATTTGGGAAGGACATTATTATGTTCAACTATTTTTGATCGATTTTGAGATAGTCTGTGGAAATATCATGTCTTTTAGCATCGAGGATTATGGAAAGTTTC
>Ga0310892_10000061_pt1 | contig 23450 bp, 24 predicted proteins | sample C0D1metaG_FD_203747 | JGI IMG/M metagenome (GOLD analysis project Ga0310892, IMG submission 203747) | Lab incubated soil microbial communities from West Virginia University Organic Research Farm, Morgantown, WV, United States - C8D2 | ecosystem: Environmental > Terrestrial > Soil > Agricultural...
CGTTAGGCCGCGGGTGGGTCGGAGGACGGCGGGCGGCCCGCCGAGTTGGAGTCCGGATTGGCCGGGTCCAAGAACACTTTCCTCGAGATTACTCCGGCGGCGCCGCCGACCAGAGCCGCCGGGACGATCGCGGCTGCGATGCCCTCGCGGGTGGTCCAGGCGGTGAGCCCGCTACGGGTCATTTCCATGGCGGCGTACAGAGGCACGGCGGCGAGCCCGCCACCGACGGCAGCACCGGTCCGCGAGCGCGCCAGCGGCAGCAGCTGCCCGGCGGCAGCACCGCATAGCAGCCCACCGGCGTAGTACCCAGCGACGAGAGTTGCCACGCCGTTCTCGTCGCCCGGGGCGCCCACCGAAGCGGACCCGCTCAGCAGGCTGACGGCCAACGCCCATGCGCTGCACGCAGGAGCCAAGGCGAGGCGTCGGGCTCGAGGAGGAGGTGCGACTAGAATTGGGGCGCCAGGCCATAGCTGGCCGCGTCGAGGACGAAGGCCATGCCCCGCCAGCGCGGATCGTTTCGGACGTGTCGCCGCCGGTTGGCGCGCGCAATACGGCGAAACAAGCGCAGTGCCTCTACGTCGTCTACCTCTGTCGTGTCCGTGCCTAGATGCTCCTGAAATAGAGCGACCCGCATCGCTCGGACGGACCGCACCTCACTGAAGGCGGCGTTCAGCTCACCGTTTCCGAAGAGAGAGTATCGGTGCAGGTTGCACGAGCCGACAGAGGCCCATTCGTCATCGACGAGCATGAGCTTCGAGTGCACGTAGACCGGCGTCCGGGATCCGTCGAGGGCACGCCCTGCCATCCCACACAGCGTGAAGTTCTCATACTTCGAGAGGCGCGCGCGCGCCTCGAGTGCAGCGATGCGTTCGGGGGCCGCCGATGCCGGCGAGAGCAGTTCCGGGGCCGCGGGCAGCATGGCGACGATCTGTACGCCGCGCGTCAACGCCTCGTCCAAAGCGCTTATGATCTCGGCAACCTCCAAGAACTGGTGCTCAAGGTAGATTGTCCGCCGGGCCGCCCGGATCGCCGCGCGGTACTGGTCGAGGTTCGTCCGCTCACCTAACTCGATTGGGTACGGCGAGGCGCCCGGCGGCGGATGGCGGTCGGCATATTGGCCTGCATGCGTGGTACGTTGGATCTGCACGACGACATCGCCGCGTGCGCGAGGCGTATGCGTCGGGTAATCAAGCTCGTCGTCGCCTCTCTCGCCCCAGCGTCCATCATCTCGCGCCCGCTCACTCGCTCCATTCCAGCGCTGCACGTAGTTGTGATGCACGTCAGCTACTGCGGGTCCGGCCACCTCCACGTACACGTCGTGGTTGTGGTGGTCTCCGCGGTGTTGGGACGTCACGAGGGAGTGCGGGTTGAGATTGATGCCGCCGATGAACGAGGTGGCCGCGTCGCGATGAGCGTCGAGGAGCCAGCTCTTCTGATGTTGGCAGTACCCAGGGTGCGCGCGATCCCAGCGGATGTTGAGACGAGGGTGGTGTCGTGAGAGGAGCTCGAAGTGCTCAGCCGAGCCCCAGAACGCGTTCCGCCGGTGCCCGGCCGTCTCTTCATCCGGCCGCCAGCAAAGGAGGCGGACGTCGACTCCGCGATGAGCCGCGCGTTCGAGCACGTCCAGGGCCGTGCCGCGACCGTCCGGCATGTGGAAGGATGGCCACATGAATGTGATCGTCGCCCACACACTCTCCTGCGCGAGTTCGATGGCCTCGCAGATGCGGCGAAAGGCGGGCTCGCCGTCGATCCAAGGGACGACGTGATTACCCGTACGCGTCGGGTAGGTGCCTGTGTCGACGAACGGTACCGAGAGGAGTCCGTGCGCAGCATTGGTACGCTGTGTGTCCAAAACGGGCGGCGAAGAAGAGTCCGTGACTTGGAGGAGTGTCGCCTTACGCGGGAGTTCAGCTGCGCGGATTACGCTGCCAGGCGATGACGCGGGCGGTCATGTGCGAGCGGCCCTATCCAGGCGCGCAACCCGATGCGCGTCGACCCGTCAGAAACTATGAGCGTGGTTGGCGGCCACTCGAACGGGCCGCCACTGTAGCAGCTCCTTTGGTCTCTCACACCAGGAGGAGACATGTCTACCGCAGCGACCCGCTCGACCCAGCCTGTGCCTACGTTGCACGTCGCCTTGGATCTCGGCAACCGGATCTGGAAGCTCGCCTTCGCCACGAGCATCGCGCACGCGCCGCGTCTGCGGACGATGCCGGCGCGTGACCTCGCCCAACTCGACGCCGAGATCGCGGCCGCGAACGCCCGTTTCGGGCTCGCCCCCGACGCGCCGGTGGTGAGTTGCTACGAAGCGGGGCGCGATGGCTTCTGGCTGCACCGCGCGCTGACGGCGCGGGGGATCGCGAGTCCTGTCGTCGACTCGGCAAGCATCAACGAGAATCGCCGGGCGCGTCGCGCCAAGTCGGATCGGCTGGATGCCACGGTGCTCGTGCGTCTCCTGCTGCGCCACCACGCGGGCGAGCGCGGTGTGTGGAGCGTGGTGCACGTGCCGAGTGTCGACGAGGAGGACCGGCGGCATCTGCATCGCGAGCTGTTCACACTGGCGCGTGAGCGGACCCGGCAAGTCAACCGCATCAAAGGGCTGCTCGCCCTGCACGGGATCGTCCTGCCCGCGTTGGCGCGGCCTCCCCGCGAAGCCGCCGGCGCTGCGCGATTGGAACGGCGCGCCGTTGCCGCCAGCGCTCACGGCCCGGCTCGAGCGCGAATGGACGCGTCTGCGCGTGACGCCGCGTGACGTCCTAGCGCTGCGGGCCGAGCGGCGACCGCTGCTGGCCAGCCCGGACGCGGCGACCGGCCCCCTGCTGCAGAAGGTCCAGCAGCTGCTCGCGCTGCGCGGGATCGGCGAGGTGAGCGCGTGGCTCTACACGACTGAGTTCTTCGGGTGGCGCGGCTTCCGCAATCGGCGGCAGGTGGCGGGCCTGGCTGGCCTCACGCCGACGACCCGCTCCAGCGGGGATCTCGAGCGGGAACAGGGGATCAGCAAGGCCGGCAACGTGCTCATCCGGTCGCTGGCGATCGAGCTCGCCTGGAGCTGGGTCCGTCGCCAACCGACGAGCGCGCTGTCGCGCTGGTACCGGGCGCGCTTCGCCGCCGGTGGCTCGCGGCAACGCCGCATCGGCATTGTGGCAGTCGCCCGCAAGCTCTTGATCGCACTCTGGCGGTACCTCGAGACGGGCGTGCTGCCGGAGGGTGCCGTGCTCAAAGCCTAACGCCGGACCCGTGCTCACGCTGCTGGTGCGTCGTGCCCGCCGTTGGAACGGGTCTCCCCCGGAGGATCGTCCGGCGGGGCACCGTCCGTTCAGAAGGGGCCGCGCGCCGAAGGGCTGCGCTCGCACGTATCGAGTGTCTCTGGTGATTGGCACGGCGCGCCCGCGGGGCGCGTCCCGGCCGACACGGATAGACGTCGACCCGCGAGCCATCGGGCTCGTGTGGTCTCGAGCAGCCGCCAGCGCCTGGAGCAGGGCCGTGTGCTGAACGTGTACGAGGAAACGGCGCCACGGTGCCGTGTAGTCAGCTATTGCCTAACACTTCTGGAGCTTGACAAAACAGTGCTCATAGAAGCTCCAACGTACGTTATGGAGCGGCCAAGCCGAACTCAACGTCGCGCGACTCTCCACAGCGCGAGAAACAGGACGGACGGGCCAATCAGCACGCCGAACAGCGCGGCCGTCACGGCGAGCCAAAGCGGGATTGGGCCGCGAGAATCGATGTTAATAGCGTACGCCCAGTCGCCACTCCACCGCGTTGCGACCACGAAGGCGACGGCGGTCACGGCGAGGCAGAGAATGAACGCGGGCCAGAGGAGGGCCCAGCGAAGCGCCTGCGTGAAGGACAGTTGAGCGAGCCAGTTCATCGTTGGCGGTGAGTAGATCCGTGTCGCTCCCTAACCGCCCAAACTCAGCTGCGTAGGGAGGCCATCAAAGTGCGGCGGAGCCGCACCCTCCGAAGCCCCTACGTCAGCTGCAACGCCACGTTAGGCGTCCGCTGGCGGGGCGGCATTCGACTGACCTCGGTTTCTCGAACCATTCTCGTGCGCGTGGTCCGCTTCGACATCGGCCTGCGGATGTGACGGGGGCAGGAGACCGTGGCGGAACGCGAAGTACACGGTCATGGCCCAGGCGAACACCAACGTGTGGCCGGGATAGTTCCGAACGAGACCGAGCTGAAAGTGGTAGTTGGCAGCCAGGAGCAGATCAACCACTAGCACTACTCCGCCACATCTACGCTGACGCGGGCGGCTGGTACCAGCCGCCCGTTGCCTGTCGGGCAGCGCAGATAGACGACGGCGCGGCGCGCGGGGAGCGACGGCTCGGGTGGCGGATGGGCGCGCACCGCCCACGCCGCTGGTGTCAGCGGAGCAGCCGCCGCACCTGCTCCCGATAGCTCCGGCTTGAGGTGAGTCGGGTGCCGTCTGCCAGCGTCAGCTCGTACTCGCCGTGGCCACAGGGTTCCAGCCGGCGAATCCGGTCGATCCGCACCATATGCGACCGATGCACCCGCACGAACTCCGCCGGGTCGAGCCGCGATTCGAGGATATGCAGCGTTTCACGCACGAGGTGGTGTCGCCCCCCGGCGACGACCGCAACGTAGTTGCCCTCCGCCTCTACACGGTCGACGTCCGCGATGGCCACGAAGTACATCCCTTGGGCGTCGCGGATCACGAATCGCTTCGCATACCCGCCCTCCGACTCGGCCCCACTTCGTGCGTGGGTGGCGGAGCCGCAAGCGGTGTCGCTGGCCGGCGCGGGGGCGTCGCCACGGAGGGCCTGCAGCGCGACCCGGAGCGCAGCATCGGCCGCCGCGATGGCTCCGGCATCGGGGGCTCGGGACGGTGACCCGAGCGTCTCGAGCAGCCGGCGCATCGCCCGGTCAAAACGGTCGATGTCGACCGGTTTGACGAGGTAGTCGACCGCATCGAGATCGAAAGCCCGGATCGCGTGCTCCTCGCTCGCGGTGACGAAGACGACGCACGGGGGGCGCTCCAACGACCATGGCGCCTCCTGGGCGAGGGCCTCGACCGTCGCGATGCCATCGAGGCCGGGCATGCGGATGTCGAGGAGCAGCACGTCGGCGGGTCCGTTGCGGAGCGCGGCAAGAACGGCCGCACCGCTCCCGCACTCCGCCGTGAGCTCGAACTCGGGGTGTCGCGCGAGCAGCGCGCGCAGGCGGGCGCGAGCGAGGGGCTCGTCATCGGCAACCAGCACCTTCCAGGAGCGTCCATCTTCGACGGCGAGCGCCTCACCCCGAGCGCGCGTCGGTCCGTTCATCGACGTGGCCCCCCGCTCCGGTGCGGGCCGTCGATGAACGGCAGCGTCACCAGCGCGCGCGTGCCGCCACCGGGCGGTCGCTCCAGCACGAGCGAGGCGCGCGCGCCGTAGAGCTGTGCGAGGCGATCGCGTGTGTTGCGCAGGCCGATGCCACTGCCCGTTCCCGTATTCCCCCGACCGATCGACCCTGCCTCCACGTCGAGACCCGACCCATCGTCCTCGACGACGAGTTGGAGCCTGTCGCCCGCTCGTGCCGCGCCGATCCGCACGCGTCCGCCCGTTTCCCGCCCCGCGAGCCCGTGTTCGTAGGCGTTCTCGACCAGCGGCTGCAGCACCAGGAAGGGCACGCGTGCGCCGCGCGGCGCATCGGCCACGGCCCATTCCACGACAATGCGGTCACCGAAACGCAGTTGCATCAGCTCGACGTAGCGCGCCAGCAGATCGAGCTCGCGCTCGAGCTCGTGCTCCTCCGTCCCCTCGTGCAGGATCACGCGCAGGAGGGCGGCGAAGCGGGTGAGCATGCGGTCGGCCGCCATCGGATCGGCGTGCAGGAGGGTAGTGACCGCGTTGAGCACGTTGAAGACGAAGTGCGGCTGCAGCTGCGTCCGCAGCGCGGCGAGCCGCGCCTCGGCAAGCCCGCGGGCAAGCCCGGCCTCCCGCACCTCGCGGGCGCGTTCCGCGCGATAGTAGTGGGCCGCGTGGAGGAGCGCGACCATCACGAGGAATACGGTGAAGTAGGTGAGGGTCCGCGCGGAAGCGCTCGCGGCGACGTCGGGGACGCCGGTGATCGCCACCACGACGGGGGTCATCACGACGTGTCGGAGCCAGGCGGCCGCAAACGTGCCGAGCAGAAGGACGCCCGCGTTCCTCCACGGACGCGGGCGCCCGACCGGAAAGCGGCGGACGAGGGCTGCGAGCGGCGGCAGCAGTGGCAAACACGTCCACCACACGACGAGGGACCAGCCAACCTGCTGAGCCCAGCGCGGGTCCTCGCCGCGGTCGATGGCCGCGATGCTGCCGCGCAGCGCGTAGAGGAGGGCGAAGAACGTCGTCAGCACGACGGCCCCCACCGGCACGACGCGCCGCTCCATGGCGGACTCCGGAGAGCCGACGTCCCCCATCCCCTGCGCGCGTTTCGTCACCTTTAAGTATCGGGGTCGGGACTCGGCGCGATCAAGGGAGGGCGAACCGCCACGCCGCTCGCGCGGCTCGACTCAGCGCGGCACGGCGCGCCGGGCGCGGCGCGTGGCCGTCATCGGAAGGCGCGCACCGCCGTGGTAATCCACGATGCCTTCCATCGTGCGCCCGTCGTCGGTCAACCGCCCGCGGAATAGCACATCGCCCTCCCGCGAGGCGACGACCATCCGGACCGAGTCCCCCTCTACGGTGAGCACGCGGATCGCCAGCGTGTTCGTCGAGTCCGGCGTGATCGAGCCAGCCCATCCCCGTTCGACTGGACCGAGCGCGAAGAAGCCGGTGGAAGTCCGTTCGCCCACGCGCATCGTGAAGTCCCAGAGCCCCTGCAGGTCGGGGCCGCCCCCGAGCGTGGTCGCATTTGCGGCGGCCTGCACGGGGGGCGGAGCGGCCGTTGACCGCGTCGACTGCGCGCTGGCCGTCCCGGATGCCAACAGGGTGGCGGCCAGCGCCGCAACGGACACCGCCGAGAGCCTCGCGGCGAGCCTCGCAGGGCGACGGCGGTGACGATCCATAGCATTGGACATGGTGTGGTGCGCTCCTGTTCGAGGTTGGTGAAGCACCCAGAGTAGGCGCGCGCAGCACCCGGTGGCACCACAGAGACGCGAAATGGACGCCGCACGGGCCTAGTGGGTCGCTGCGAGCCGTAGACCGGCACGCCGGGCGGCGTCCGCCACCGCCCGCTGAATCGTCGTGTCGAACACGTGATGACGACGCCGCTGGCCAGTCGCACGATCGACGTACTGCCGCGCCGCGGGAAAGAGCCACATCCACCGCCAATCCCGCGCCGCCCTCGGACTCTTCCGCTCGAACGCCCGCGGCAGCTCCACGTAGCCGCCGCCTCGCTGCGTATCACGCAGGTGTTGGCGCCGCGCCCGGTCCATCTGCGCGATGATCGCCGCCCGCAACGCCTCCGGCGGCATCGTGAACCGGCCCTTCCCTCCCTTCCCATCGCGAACATGGATACGGCGGCGAGCGAGATCCACGTCCTTCAACCGCAAAGTGAGGCACTCCATCAGCCGGAGCCCGGCGCCGTTCAGAAGCGATACCGCCAACCGATGGGCTTCTGCGACAGCCGCGAGCAGCCGCGACGCTTCCCCCGGCGCCAGCAACATCCGGCGGATCGGCGCGCCGGCGAGCGCGAGGCATGGCCGCCAGACACCGCATCGGTTCCCGTAGCACGTCGCGATACAGAACAACAATGCCGCGTGCGCCTAAGCCATCGGCGCCACAAGACCGCGGGGCGACTGCGGGGCTCGTTGGCAGCCGACACCCTCAGGGCCCCGATTCAGGGATGACCGCGCCTTGCAGCGATTCCATCGATGACTGCACCCATGCCTTGTACGCCGGAAACGCGCAAAACGGAGCGCCGTCGTGCTCGGCCGCGGTGACCACCTCCGCTGGCGTTGCCCCCACTTTGAGTCCGGCGTACATGTAGGCAACGGCGGAAGCTCTCGGCCCGGTGCGGCATGATATCAGCGTCGGGCGTGGCAGCTGCTCGAGCGCCGCCACGTGCTGCCGAGCGAGATCCAGGTCCAGTTCGAGGGGCGGATCACTGACCACCCGCGCGCTGACAGGCACCGCCTGCTGCACCTGGGCGTAGGACATCCCGCCGGGCATGGAAGCGAATTCCTCCCCGACCAGAAACAGCCAGGACGCGCAGCCGGTTTCCCTGGCGTACGCGGTCGGCTCCTGAATCGCCCCTCGGTTGTAGATCAGGTTTTGCGGCAGCTGAAACCCGGCCATGTCGTGTCTCCAGATGATGGCGCGGATCCTTGAAGTCTTGACTCGATCGCGGGGCAATGCTCCGGCACCCGGTCGCCGACGATCGGTCTGGCGCGCCGCTTCATAAAATGATCTGGCGGGCTGAACAGCTCCAGTGCATCATCGCGGTCCCGATTCGCCGTTCTATTGTCTCCAGCAAGGACTACCTGTGCGAGCGCGCTACCTGGATTGGCTCGTCCTCGCGGTGCTCTCGACCGGGTGCGCCGACCCGGTGCTATTGGAACCGAAGTCGCCTCCCTCAATGGCGGTGGCCGCGCTCGGCCCGACCGCCACTCCGGTTCAGGTCTACGGCGCGTGGAGTTGCGGCAACGATTTCTGCACCTGGGCCGCGGAGCGGAACCTGACCGAATTCGACAACATGAACCACTGGCTCGTGGATCGGGGCGACGGCCGGCCGTCGGTCAATCTGATCGTGTTGAGCTTCGTTCATCCATACCGTCTGCTCAGGAAGACCACCGACGCCCAGACCCTGAACGGGATCCCGCGCGGGATGACCCCGGCGATCGTCAGCTACTTCAAGTCCCGTAACATCAGGGTCATGCTCTCGATTGGCGGGATCACGTACGTGTCCGCCTGGAATCAGGCGCTTTCCGAGAATGCGACCCAGCTCGGGCTCAATGCGGCGGAGGTCGCCCAAACGCTGGGTGTCGGGATCGATATCGATTACGAAGAGAGCCGCCGGCCGGACACGACGCGGATGCAGGCTTTCATCGACGCCTACCGCTCGGTGCATCCCTATGACCCGACGGGCGCGAGTCACCCGGCCCGGCTGACGATCGACCTGGCGGCGGGGGATCGCTGGCTGATCGGCCTGACTACCAAGGCGACGCGGGACTGGCTCCGGACCGACCTGCCGGTGCTGGACTACGCCAACGCCATGGTCCCGTCCAGGCAACCGACGGCCACGGCGGCAACGGCGAACTGGCAGGAACACGTTGACGGCAAGGCGCAGTATGCGCCGCCCATTCCACCGCTGGCGCCGGCAAAGTTTACGGGCAGCCTGTACATCGCCGACGGCGGTAAGGCCATTCCCGAGTGCGTCAACTACGCCAAATCGCTGCAGTCCGCGACGCGGAGCTTCGTGGAGGGCGTGCTTCCCAACGGAGCGGGAGTCACCCCGGGCCTGCTCGGCTACATGTTCTGGGCTGCGGAACGGCCCTCCACGCGAGGTATCGGGACCGTGCCGCCCAATACGTGCGAGAATGGTGTCGGCACGGGCGCGACGGCGTTGAACGTTCCGATCCCGATGCCCGCCCTGCGACAGCAGTAATCGCGGGCGCCTCGCCAGGGTCCTGGTGGTGCGATTGCGGTGAGTGTTTGAATCGCGGATACTGACCGAGTGTTCCGGCGACCGAGAAGCGTTCGCCGAGGTAATCGGTCATGACCGCTGTCATCAACTGGTTCGAGTCGATCGTCGCGGCCATCCCACTCCCGCTGCTGGAGGTGTGGGGTCGATTCAGCTATCTCGCCGGCCTCGTGTTGGCAGTCTGTGCCTTCGGCGGCTTCACGTTCCGAATCGGCGAACGGTGGGGATTCGGCCGCGAGCAGCAGCGGTGGGACGGGAAGGCGTTCCTGAACATGCCGCTCACGTTCGTCCTGATCATCGCGAGCGGCTACGTCGGATCGTTCATCGTGCTGGTCCCGGGTGCACAGACGTTCGAGTCCCTGAAAGACCTGGTCGTCCTGCTGTGCATCGTGCTCTTCGGTTATCCCGCGCTGATCGCCGTTCCACCGGCGTACATGCTGTCGGATCTGATCGAGGGAGTGCCGCCGGACTTCGTCCTGAGTTGGGCGGAAGGCTATTTCTTTTGGACCGCCTTCGTGTGGATGGCCTACCAGCTCATCGGTCGAAATCCGGATTTCCGCCGCGCCCGGACGTGGGGGCGCTACGCCGTGTTCGTCGCGTTGATCATGCTGTTCGACCCCGTGATGTGGGGTTTCATCTGCTCGGCCGAATTCACGTCGGCCATTTCCTATCGGAACATCTCGTCCGCGCTGGCCTTCACATTGCTAGTGACGTGGCTCCTCGCGCCGGGCGCGTTTCTGGTCGCGCTGCCCGTGGCGAGACGGTTCGGATGGTTCTGGGCGGAGATCGCCGGACACGTCAGAGAACGCGCGATTGGGAGCAGCCACTGGATCTGGGAAGCGGGTCGCGGGGAAGCCCGCGGTGACCCCGGCCCAGTGCAGGAAGGCCTGCCGATCCGGATCTTCATCTTCACGCCCTTCATCGCGCTCTTGCTTCTGATGGTTGGCGGCACCGCGACTGTCGCCCTGCGGAGCGCGGACGATGACGCGGAAATGCTGGCCACGAGGCTCCATCAGCAGCTGTCGGCGAACCTCCGCATGCGGCTGGATGATTACCTCGCGCGATCGCCGTTGCCGATGGACGCCCGACGCAAAGACGCCCTCGTCGCGTTGCTCCGAAGTCAGGCCGTCGGCGCCGATGGTCGAGCGTTCATCCTCGACAGCACGGGCGCCGTCGTCGCTTCGTCGGCTGCCGACGGCGACCCGGTGGTCGCGAGTGCGATCGCGGGTCTGCCCCGGCAGGGTGTGCGGGGCATGTCGATGGCCGCGACGGAGTTCCGATTCGACCACGTGACGGCGAAGCCGCTCTCGCGGGAAACGTGGCTCACGTACGCGACGACGTATCGCGACGACGGCGCAGGCCGCCACTGGATTCTGGTCACGGCCATGCCTCAAGCGTTCTATCTGGCGGGGCTGCGGATGGCGAGCAGCCGTTCCGCGATGGTGTTCGCCGTGGCATTGGTTCTCTCCCTCGTGCTGGCCGCCGCGCTAGCCTCGACGGTGACCGCGCCCCTGCGGCGCGTGGCGCGCGCCACCCAGGCCATGGCCGGCGGAGACCTGAGCGCACGTGTGCCGGGTAGCAAGCTCGGGGAGCTGGGTGCTCTCGCACAGTCGTTCAACGACATGGCTGGCAGGGTCAAGACCTCGTTCGACGATCTGGTCGGAGAAGTCGAGACACGGAAGAGTCGCGAGCGCGAGCTGAAGGAAAGCGAAGGTCGTCTGCGCGAGAGCGAAGATCGCCTGCGGCTCGCCGTCGACGCGGCTGGTCTCGGAATCTGGGACTGGGATGTGGAGCAGGACCGCCTCGTGTGGGACGACTCGATGTACCGGCTCTATGGTGTTCTCAAGGACGAGTTCAGCGGCGCTCTCGACGCGTGGTCACGGTGCCTTTTGGCGGATGACGTCGCGCGCGCCACCGGTGACGTCGAGGCCGCGCTTCGCGGCGACCGCGAGTACATCTCCGATTTCAGGGTGCGGCGACGGGACGGTGCCATCCGCATCATTCGCGGCGTGGGACAGACCATCCGCAGTCCGGAGGGCCGGGCCGTTCGTATGGTCGGCATCAACCGCGATGTGACGGATCTGATCAGCGCCGAGCGCGAACGCGAACAGCTTGTCCGCGAGCTGGAGGTGCGCGTGGAGAAGCTCGTGGCCACCCGCACGACGGAGCTTCGCACCGCCAAGGAGGCCGCGGAGGGCGCCAGTCAGGCGAAGAGCGCCTTCCTGGCCAACATGTCCCACGAAATCCGCACACCGATGAACGCCATCCTCGGCTATGCACAACTGCTTCAGCACGACCTGAACCTTGGCGACGATCAGAAGCGGAAGATCGACATCATCCACTCCAGCGGCGATCATCTGCTGACGCTGATCAACGACATTCTGGAGATGTCGACGATCGAGGCGGGTCGTGCGAGGCTCGCGGTCGAACCATTTGGCTTGCACGCGCTGCTGAACGATGTGAAGTGGATGTTCCGCGAGCTGACCGAGACCAAGGGACTCGAGCTCACGTTCGAGCAGGATGCCGAGCTGCCGCGTGTGCTCCTGGGCGACGAGGGGAAGGTCCGACAGGTCGTGATCAACCTGTTGAGCAACGCCCTCAAGTTCACCGAGCGCGGGGGGGTAGCCGTTCACGCCTCGTCTCGCGCGGCGGGACCGGACCGGCACGCCGTCGCCATCACCGTCGAGGACACCGGGCCGGGCATCGAGCGTGAGAACCTCGCCAGAGTCTTCGAAGCGTTTTATCAGGCGGAACCCAGGGTCGGTAAGGGCGGCACCGGGCTGGGTCTCGCCATCAGCAGGAACTACGCGCGCCTGATGAACGGAGACGTCGTCGTGGAGAGCACGCCCGGGAAAGGCAGCGCATTCACATTCTGGTTCGAGGCCGCCACCGCTTCGATCAGCGCGGTCTCGTCACCCGTCGTGAGTCCGCTACCGGTGGGGCTTGCCCAGGATGAACCCGCCTGGAAAGTGCTCATCGTGGACGACGTGGCGACCAACCGCGATTTACTCGACGAGCTGATGTCGCGGATAGGCTTCACCACGCGCACGGCAGGGAGCGGAGAGGAAGCCATCGTTATGCACCACGAGTGGCAGCCCGATCTGGTGCTCATGGATGTGCGCATGCCCGGCATGGGCGGACTCGAAGCCGTGCGGCGGTTACGGGAGAGTCGGTCGAAGGCCACGATCATCGCCGTCACGGCGAGCGGTCTGGCCGACACCGAAGGCGAGGCGCGCGAAGCCGGTGTCGATGGGTTCGTGCGGAAACCGTACCGCGAGAGCGCGCTGCTCTCGCTCATCGGTGAGCATCTCGGCGTGCGTTACGTGTATGCATCGACGGGTGGCGACTCGTCCGCCGCGCACCGCGAACCCGTCGGACGAACGACGCTATTGCAGCAGTTCAGCAGCCTGCCATCGGCGCTGATAGATCAGTTGCGGGATGCAGCCCTCGAGGGCCGCGCCAAGCGGCTCGAAGCGCTCGCCGATCAGGCGGAGGAGCATTCAGAAGCCGTCTCGGCCGAGATTCGACTGTTGGCCCGAAACTTCGAGTACGGCACACTGGTGTCGGCGCTGCCATCGAGAACGCACGATGACGCATGAGACCTCGGCAGACGGTGCGCTGAATCAGGAAGCGGCTGCTCCAGCGTGCGTGCTGGTGGTCGACGACACGATCGCGAACTTGCGACTGCTGTCGAACATGCTGAGTGAGGAGGGTTACGACGTGCGGGCCGTGACCAACGGCCCGCAAGCGCTCCAGGCGGTGGAGCGCGACCCGCCCGATGTCATCCTGCTGGACATCACCATGCCGGAGATGGACGGCTACGAGGTCTGCCGACGCCTCAAGGCACGCGATCACTCGAAGGACGTGCCAGTGATCTTCCTGACAGCGTTGACCGACACCGCGGACAAGGTGCGGGCGTTCGACGCCGGTGGCGTCGACTACGTGACCAAGCCGTTTCAGCTCGAGGAGGTGCTGGCGCGAGTGAAAACGCACGTCGCCCTCCGGCAGGCGCGGGTCGCGCTGGCGGGCAGCTACCGGCGTCTGCGCACCCTCGAACGGCTGCGCGACGATCTCGTGCACATGGTGGTGCACGACATGAGGTCGCCGCTCCTGGCGCTGCTCGTCAATCTCCGCCTCCTGAAGCGGCCGGGCTCCGCGCTCAATGACGAGAGCCGCGAGACCCTGGGGGATGCGATCCAGTCGGCGGAAGCGCTCAGCCGGATGGCCAACAACCTGCTCGACGTGAGCCGGCTCGAAGACGACAAGATGCCGCTCCAGCGCGCGGTGTGGGACCTGACGCAGATGGCCTGCGAGGTGCGTTCGGCGCTGGGAACGCTGGATCGCGACCGGCACATCGACATCGAAAGTCCGGGAGTGGTGACCGTGACCTGTGATGGCGCTCTGGTCCGGCGAGTCGTGGAGAACCTCGTCGCCAACGGTATCGGGCACACGCCGTCGGGCAGCCGTCTGCGTATCTCCATCGCCGGCGGGGACGACCGTGTTCGTGTCGCCGTGCACGACGAGGGTCCCGGAGTGCCCGCGGAAGCCCGAGAGAGAATCTTCGAGAAGTTCGAGTCGGTCGAGACTCAAGGGGCGAGCAGCTACCACTCCGCGGGGCTGGGGCTTGCCTTCTGCAAGCTCGCCATCGAAGCCCATGGCGGGACCATCGGGGTCGATTCTCGGATGAGCGCCGGCAGTACGTTCTGGTTCGAGCTGCCAGTGTGATGCGTCGGACGCCAGAAAAACTTTCATGAGCTGCGCTGGGATTGGACTCTTCTGCGTCACGAGCCTTCCCTCGCCGATCGACGCGGCCAGGCCCTAGATGACAACCTCCTCCCCGTCGCACATCTTGATCGGGTCTCGTCGGAGCGAACCAATGTCCAATCGGCGCACCTTCCTGAAGCAGACCGCCGCGATCGGCGGCGCGATCGGCCTTTCACCGCTCGCGAAACTCCCGCTCGAGGGCGCCGAGCCGCTCACGCGGCCGAACCCCGGACGCGCACCCGCGCCGCTCAACATTCTCATCCTCGGCGGCACCGGCTTTACCGGCCCGGAGCAAGTCGACTATGCGCTCGCGCGCGGACATCGCGTGACCCTTTTCAATCGCGGCAAGACGCGGCCCGGCCTCTTCAAGGGAAAGGTCGCCGAAGAGCTCATCGGTGATCTCAACAGCGACACGAGCGCGCTGAAAGGCAAGCAGTTCGACGTCGTGATCGACAATCCGACGACGCTTCCCGTCTGGGTGAAGAACGCCGCGCAATACCTCAAGGGAAATACCAAGCACTACATGTTCATCTCGACGACGTCGGTCTACCGCGATCAGAGCGAGATCGGCATCAACGAGAACAGTCCGACGGTTCCGATGCCCGCCGGCCTCGATCCCTATCAGCCCGACCAGCGCAACACGGCGCAGCTCGCGGCGTCGAGCAACCCGGGGAACTACGGCGCCTTCAAGGCGCGCTCCGAAGTGGAAGTGCAGACTCAGTATCCGGGCATCAACACGATCATCCGGCCGTGCCTCATCGTCGGGCCACTCGATCGCACCGACCGGTTCACCTACTGGCCGGCGCGCATCGACCAGGGCGGCGAAGTGCTCGCGCCGGACAAGCCGGACGATCCGTGTCAGTTCATCGACTCGAGGGATCTCGCCGAGTTCATGATCCGTATGGCGGAAATGCGGGAATTCGGAACGTACAACGCGATCGGTCCCGACAAGCCGCTCACGATTGCCGAGATGTTGTACGGCGTCAAAGCGGTCACCACCGCCGGCGCACAGTTCACGTGGGTGCCGTGGGAGTTCCTGCAGGCGCAGGGCATCCGGCCGTGGTCGCAGATGACGGTCTGGCAACCGCCGTACGGGCGCACTGCGGGCTATCAGCGGCGCAGCGCGACGAAAGCACTCGCGAAAGGCCTCACCTTCCGCCCGCTCGCCGTCACGGCAAAAGACACGCTCGACTGGCACAAGACGCGTACCGCCGAAGAGCAGGCCGCGACGCTCGAAGGCAAGATCAACGGGCTGTCGATGAAGCGAGAAGCCGAGGTGCTCGCGGCATGGAAGGAAGAGTTGGCGAAGCGGAGCAAGTGAGAATCCGCGACGGGAACGAGCTTCGTGCTCTTCGCAATGATCGTTAGGCGGCGGACGCGTTCACACATGCCCGAGGATATCGACGATCGCTCGCTTGGACGCGAGAGGAAAACCGCTGTGCCGGCTGACTTGGCAGCGAACGCATACCTCGTCGGTGTCCCGCGAATAGACGGTGCTGGTGAGCTGTGAGGCTGGGACCGGCGGCACGCGACGCCCGCAGATCGCGCCGAGTCGCCGGGCGTCGGCATGGTGCTTCTCGTCGACGGGGTTTGCCGCAGACGCCTTCGACAGCAGCGTCATTTTGTGGTCAAGAATGTCGTGGGCTTCCAATACGCGCAGCGGTACGCCCGCGACGGCGACCACAGACGCGCGCCTGAGCGCCCGGAGTGCGTCGGGGAAGAAGTCTATCCGGAGACGTGTGACTGGTTCGACCAACTGAACCAGGAACTTCGGGTAGCCAGGCTGCGGCACGTGGAAATGCGAGACGAGAAAATCGTTCGTCACTGTTTGGCACACCGCCCCGACATCATCGGCCACGAAATCGATGTCTTCCGCAGGGATGCCCCGCGCTCGATCGCCGTGGCTGGTACCGACGTGTACGCCGATTGCCACCCCGCCCGTCAGCGCGATTCGTGCGCTGTCCACATGGCGAATGAGCCGGCGCAAGCAGTCGTGGAGCCGTTCCGAATTGATCGGCACGTGGTCGCCGCCTAACGCCCGAATTAGCCGGCGAGCGAATTCATGAGGTCACCGCCGATGGCTCCGCGGTCTCATCGGACCCGTCGCAGTTGATCAGCCATGGTATCCCGAACCGATCCACCACCATGCCAAAGCGTGCAGCCCAAAACGTCTTCTCGAGCGGCATCAGGATCCGCCCGTTCTTTGCCAGCTCGTTGAAAACGCGCTCGGCCTCAGACGTGTCGTTCAGCTGGAGCGAAAGCGAGAAACCCTTTGGCTCCTCATAGCGCTCCGGTGCGACATCGCCAGCCATCAGGACGTGATCACCGATCGTTAGAGTGCCGTGCATCACTTTGTCCTGCCAGTCAGCCGGGACTTGGCTCGCCAGGGGCGTCCCGAGGTATCTGAAGATCGGGCCGACGCGACCGCCCAGCATCGTTTCATAGCACTTGAACGCTTCCTCGCATTGTCCGCGAAAGCTCAAATACGTCGTCATCTGCATCTTTCGGGCTCCTTGCAGCGGCCGCGTTGGCGGCAAGCAAAGTACAGGCAATTCGCAGCGATTGCTCGTGAGACCGCGCACGGCTATCGCGCACGAAACCGTCCGTTGAAGCCGGAAGTCATAGTCGCCACAATCCGTGATTCACACCTCCCTGGATATAGATAGCGAACGTACCCTTTCCCGGAATCTCCAGCGGGGGATGGGCAACGAACGCCCCCTGCTTTGTTGCCGCATCTAACGCGGCTTCGATGTCGTCAACGAGCCAGTACGGTCGAACGACGGGCTCCTCCGTATCCCGCAAGGGGCCGCGTACGCCGATACTGCCCCCATCCGGCAGTGGGGCCGTGCGCGCCCCTCCAAGAAGCGGATCCGCTGAACCAAACTTGACGCCGTGCGCAGCCTCGTAGGCCGCGCACACCGCATCTACATCTGAAGCGACAATCTCCAGGTAATGGACCTTCATTCCGCACTCCCTTGTGATTGCTGCCTAACGGTTATTGAGAGCACGCGTGTCGAGCATTCGTGGATCACAGCAAGCGGCTCTTATGAAGCAGACCACCAAGTATCGGACTCGATGTGCACCAAGGCGACTGGCAGGTCGCGATGGCTAGCGGGCTGGCGGCACGCGCGGCTCTCGGAGCAGCCCATCGCACAAGCTCCACGTACGACGGCCGGCCGAGTCCGGGGCCAGTTCGAGCCACGTACCGGGCGCTAACCGCGGCGGCCGCCGCGTCACGCGTTCGCACCACGGCATGACCATGAGCTCTAGCGGCTCCGGCCCCCGCTGCATCTCGAGTGTCCCCACATCAATGGCGCTCGCGCCGGAGATGTCCAGACGCTGTCGGAGCGGCTGGTAGAATCCGTTGTGCGCGGAAAGCGTGGCTGCGCCCGGGCGGAGGCTGCCGCGGAGGACGAACCGCCCTGCGCTATCCGTTCGTGCGAACGGAAAACCTCCCTGAAGCGAGTCCAGGTCGACGATCACGCCGGCGAGCGGGACGCTGTCGGCGCGGTCGACCACGCGCCCGGTTACCACAGTCGGGACCGTCGGCTGGGCGGTAAGTCCGCTGGCCGCAGCCCAGCCGACCAGCACGACTGTCGTAACGATGCGTGTGTGAACGCGGCTCATTCTCGCATGTGGGTTGTCGCCTAACGATACGGTAGTCCGCGATCGTCGCTGCTTCAAGTACTTCCAGAGCTCCGTTTTGGCTTCGCCATGCAATATGGGAGTGAACGTGAAGGGTGGAGGACGCGACGAGTGTCAACGAACCCGCTCCCCGCTGCCCGCTACCCGTCTACGCTCAGTCGCCCGTGTCGAACAGGTCACGGTGGTGGCGCGGCTGCGAGCGGAGATACTGGTTAGGCGCGCGAACGCGCGCGCCGAAGTACGCCGCCGCATGCCACGGCCAGCGCGGATCGTACAGGATCGCGCGCGCCAGCGCTATGATGTCCGCATCCCCGCTGGCCAGGATCGCCTCGGCCTGCTCGAACTCGGTGATGAGTCCGACGGCGACCACGGGCATCGACGTGGCCTGCTTCACCGCGCGCGCGAGCGGCACCTGGTAGCTCGGCCCCACCGGGATGCGCTGACGTGGGGTCAGGCCACCACTCGAGACGTGCACCGCGGCGCACCCGCGCGCCTCGAGCGCGCGCGCAAACGCGACCGTCTGCTCGATGTCCCAACCGCCCTCCGCCCAGTCGGTGCCCGAGACGCGCATCGACACCGCCCGCTCCGCCGGGAACGCCGCGCGGACCGCGTCGAACACCTCGAGCGGAAAGCGCATCCGGTTCTCGAGACTGCCGCCGTACTCGTCGTCGCGATGATTGGACAGCGGCGACAGGAACTGGTGCATCAGATAGCCGTGCGCGCCGTGCAGCTGCACGGCGTCGATGCCGAGTCGCGCGGCTCGGCGCGCCGCGGCCGCAAACGCGTCGCGCACACGAGCAAGCCCCTCGCTGTCGAGTGGAGTGGGCGTGTGCCACTTCTCGTCGTATGGCAGCGGCGAGGCCGAGACCGTCTGCCAGCCGTTCGGGTGGTCAGGCGAGAAGGGTCCCCCGCCCTTCCACGGTACCTCGCTCGACGCCTTGCGTCCCGCGTGCGCGAGCTGAATCGCGATGGGCATCCTGGACCAGCGACGGACGCTCTCGACGGTGCGACCGATCGCCTCTTCCGTCTCGTCCGACCAGAGCCCGACGTCGGCGTAGGTGATGCGCCCTTCGGGCAGTACAGCGGTCGCTTCGATCGTGAGCAGCGCCGCACCGGACAGCGCGAGATGACCGAGGTGGATCAGGTGCCAGTCCGTCATGCGGCCGTCGACGGCGGAGTACTGGCACATCGGCGCAATGACGATGCGGTTCGCGAGTGTGACGTTGCCGACGGTGATGGGCGTGAACAGCGTCGCCGTGGCCATGCCTAACGTTGGCCGGCGCGAGGACGAGCCGCGCCCTCCTTCGGACTCGCGAGCGATGTGACGATGTCCCAGTTCAATCGCACGAAGCGATGCAGCTCGCTCTCGAGAATGCGCTCCTGATCGCTGTGCGCGCCGAAGCCGCGTGGCCCATCCTCCATGTCGATGGCCGGCCCGATGCCGAAGCACTGAATGCCCTTCGCCCGCGTGAAGGACATGTCGGTCGCGCCCGTCCCCATGACCGGGATCGTCGGCACGTTGTACACACGTCGCACCGATGCCTCGATCGCCTTGAACGCCTCGGAGTCGAGCCGACTCTCCACCCCCGTGGGACGGCCGAAGGCCGACGACACGCGGACTTCGACGGCCGGATCGTTGACGACCTTCTTCATCGCGTCCGCGAACCTGTCCGCGTCCTCGTCCGGGAGCATGCGAACGTCGAGGGTCGCGCGCGCTTCCGACGGGATGACGTTCGAGCGGTAGCCACCGGTGATGACGTTAGGCGAGGCCGACGTGCGCAGCATCGACGAGTGCCGCGGCTCGTGCTCGTACAGCCAATCGTCCGCCGCTCGGCGCACGGCGGAATCCGCCGAGAGCACCCCGCGGTAGTGTTGCGCAACGTCGGGCGGTGAGATCGCCGCGAGTCGCTCGAAGTATGCGCGCGTCGTCTCGTTGAGCCGGATCTCGGGACGCCAGGCGCCAATGCGCGCCACCGCGCCCGCGAGATGCACGATCGCGTTGGAGGCGAGCGGGACGGACCCGTGTCCGGCGATGCCCCGGGCGATGAGCTCGATCCCTCGGCCACGTTTCTCCAGCGTCTGCACGGTGGCGTACTTCACTTCGCCGCCGATGCGCGTCGTGCCGCCCCCCTCGGCCAGGCAATACTCCGCCTCGATCTCGGGCAGATGCTCGCTGGTGACGAACCCGATGCCAACGCGCGTATTCCCCTCCTCTCCCGATTCGGCGAGGAAGATGACGTCGCGGTCGAGTGGCACCTTGAGCCGCTTCAGTAGCAGCATGGTCATGAGACCGGCGGCGACGTTGTCCTTGTCATCGACGGCGCCGCGCCCGTAGACGTATCCGCCGTCACGCGTCGCGGCGAATGGCGGATGCGTCCATTTCGTGCTGTCCACGGTGACCACGTCAGTGTGGCCCATGATGAGGAGCGGGCGCTTGCGACCCGTTCCCTTCAGGCGGGCGACGACGTTCGTGCGATTGGAGTCGAGCGCGAGAATGCGCGCCGGGATCCCTTCGCGATCGAACACGCTCTTGAGGTAATCCGCGGCGCGGCGTTCGTTGCCGGGCGGGTTGCGCGTGTCGAGCCGGAGGAGCGCCTGAAAGTGCTCGAGTGTTTCACGCTCGACGTCACTCCACTTCGGTTGGAGCGACTGGGCAACAGCTGGCCGGGTGGCGGCGAGCGCGATGATGATCGAGAGGGCGACGGATGGGAGTCTCATGGCCAGATGATACGGCGCGAACCGTCGTGGGGCGACACCTGCGCCGATCGCCATGGCCCCGGCGTGGCGGGCTCTGGTGAGATGACGCATCATGGTGGATCGATTGACCGGCTCACGCCACCGAACGGTAAGGTCGGCACTCCTCGACCTGGAGATGCAATGCTCTTTCGGCAGGACTCGCTCGACGGAATCCGCGATGGGCGAATCACATTGGCGTTTCGACGCTGGCGGCGCCCCACCGTCCGCACGGGCGGGACGCTCATGCTGCCGATCGGACAGCTGCAGATCGTCGAGGTGCGGCAGGTCGCGGACGACGACATCACGGATGCGGACGCAACGCGCGCGGGCTACGCGTCGCGTCAGGCATTGCGCGCCGAGCTCGCCGGCCGAACCGACGGCACGGTGTACCGCATCGAGCTCGGAGCGTTAGGCCCCGACCCTCGCATCGCGCTGCGGCTTCGAAGCTCGCTGAGCGACGATGAGCTCGCGACGCTCAGCGGGAAATTGGCGAAGCTCGATGCCAGCGCGCCGAGCGGACCGTGGACGCGTCGCGTGCTTCAGCTCATTCACGACAAGCCGGCGGTTCGAGCCGGTGACCTCTGCAACGAGGTGAGCATGGCGCGTCTTCCCTTCAAGGCGAACGTGCGCAAGCTGAAGGCGCTTGGACTGACGGAGAGTCTGGAGGTGGGATACCGGCTCTCTCCGCGCGGAGAGGCGTTGCTGTCATTCGTGGGACAACGTCCCGCTGGGACGGACAGCGCCTAGTCGTCGTCGTCGTCAGGCTCCGAGTAGGAGGCAAAGTAGGCGGCTGGATCAGTTGCGTACCGCCAGGCCTCCGAACTTCGCAATGCAGCGCCGAAGGCTCCGACGAGTGGCTCAACGACGAGACCGTCCCGACGAACGAGAACAGCGCCGGCGACTCGCGCGAACTGCAGCAACATGGCGCTGAATCTGGTGTTGAGGCGGCGCACGTCGACACGAGCGATCATCCTCGTCGCCTTTCCGTTCTCGGACCAAACGTCGACGCGATTGCCGTCCTCCTCACCCCATGTCTGGAGCTCCGCTGTCCCTGATGACCCCGGAGACGCGATAGCGGCGAGCTGCTGAGCGTAAGCCGCAGGAAGGCGTTCGGTGCTCCACCAGTCAGTATCCATGACCTGCGGACGGGCAACGCGAGGCTTCGCCGCGAGCGCGCGTCGCGGAACGATAGCAAATTCCACCTGCCACACTGCCATGACTCTCCCCAGCTCGTGCCCTAACGCGCACCGCCCCCGCAACGAGGGGCCTTAGCCGCGTTCGACCCGAGCATCGCCGCAGATCCCACAGCGCCACGTCCTGGTGCGAGCGCCCGTGATGATGTGGATCCGTGTGTGGCTATGCACTATGGCTCCCACACACCCACAGCCAACGATGGTGTTGGCCTCGGGGGGAAAGGTAAACTTTACCGTATCTTCTGGGTCGTCGCTTGCCATAGGACACCAAACGTAGAGACTCGGCTGGCCCCGATCAGGAGCTTGGGAATACCTGGCCGCTACACATCCCACTCATTCTTACAGATGGCATGAGTCGTCGTGAGGCAACGTGCGCGGCGTCACATCGGCGACCGGAGGCTGACGAAATCGCGCACAATGGCCGCAGCGAGCTCCGAAGCGACGGCGAGGCCGCGAGTTAGGCACGGCCAGGCGGGCGCGCTTCGCCCATCGGGCACTCGCGGAGCGTGGGAGGAGCGCCTCGAGCCCGGTCTGAAAGGTGAGCGTGACTCACCGCGGAGCACTGGTGCGCGTGGACGACGCGCTCGGGAGGGGCTGATCACGGTTCCGTCGCGGAGTGCGGCGTTGGCGACCTTGGCGACGTGAATGCGAAGATATGCCAGGTGCGCCCTTCCCGAACCACGGTGGAGTCCGATGCTGTGCCAGCCGCGTACGCAGCGATCACCGGAGTCCAAAATGCAAGCGCGGGGCGGTTCGCTTCAGCCACTCGAACGGTCCATTGGCCTGCCAGTTGATTCCAGAGGAGGCAGGCGGCCTGGCGTCCGACACCAGATCGCCGATACGGCCGGAGTACGAAGAACTCGGCGACATCATAGACGGGTGGGTCGCCGCGCTGGTCGGACAGGCGCTGCACCAGAATGAATCCCGCTACCCGGCCGGCCCACCGAATGATGAACGGAAGGCGGCGCTGCGGGTCGCTCGAGTACAACGACAGCGCGGGGTAGCCGAAGCGACCGTCGGGCCCGAGCTGGACGTTCGGGAAAATGGCGCTGAGGTCGTGAGTGTAGAGTTCGAGGAGGTTCGCGAGGAGGATCTGGTCGGATGGCGTCGCGGGGGTGAGAGAGACGGCTTGAACGCTGTCCATTTGAGTGGCTTAGGTCCGGCTACGCCTGACGTTGAGCCGCGAGCGCCCAACTCGACGGGCTCGTTATGGCTGATCTGACGATACCGGATGCTCCCGGCGCTCGTCGGCTCCAACATACGTTAGGCGTCAGGTGATTGGGAGCTTGGCGGCGAATTCTGCGGCGCACCGACTTTCGCCGCGACCGCGTCCCGAATACGGCGGAGGGATGGGAGCACGCCCAAGAACGCGAGAGCGCCGCCGTTGATCACTTCCTCCCCATCCACCTGAACGGATAGCTCGCCGTAGTCGCCCTCGACGAGAACGGCGTCAATACCCAGCTCCTTGCGCAAGTAGGCCGCCGCACGGGCGGCCTGAATCCCCGACACTCAGTAGCGACACCGTCGAATCGTCACGGACAT